>FWPU01000870.1_pt1 | contig 88150 bp, 75 predicted proteins | sample 2228361 | NCBI WGS metagenome assembly FWPU01 (sample SAMEA103939777, study PRJEB20133) | metagenome
CGATCCTGGGCCGGGCGGCGGAGATCCGCGCCATGAGCGTGGACTTCCCCGCGTTGGGCAGCCCAACGAGGCCTACGTCGGCGATCATCTTGAGCTCAAGGCGGATCCTCCTCTCCTCCCCGGGGCGGCCGGGCTCGGCCCGCCGCGGTGCCTGGCAGGTGGGGGTGGCGAAGCGCCGGTTCCCTCGGCCACCCATGCCGCCGCGGCAGACGACCACGCGTTCGCCGTGGCGGCTCATGTCCTTCAGGAGCGCGCCCCGGTCGACGTCCCGCACCAGCGTGCCCACCGGCACCCTCACGACCAGATCCCGGCCGTTCCTGCCGGCGCAGTTCCGGCCCGCGCCCGGCCGGCCGTCCTCGGCCTCGTATCGCGGGACGTGCATGAGGTGGTGGAGCGTGTTTAAGTTCTCGTCGGCCTCCAGGACCACGTCCCCTCCCTTGCCGCCGTCGCCCCCGTCCGGTCCCATCTTGGGCCGGTACTTCTCGCGCAGGAAGGAAACGCAGCCGCGGCCGCCGTCGCCGGCCTTCATCCGCAGCAGTATCTCATCGCGGAACATGTATCGACGGCGGGACCGCCCTACGGCGCGACGATGTCGGTTATCCTGACGAGCGACAGATTCGAGCGGTGGCCGCGCGTGCGGTGGTAACCCTCGCGCCGGCGGTACTTGAAGACGCGTATCTTGGGGCCGCGGAAGTTCCTGACGACCTCGCCGACGACCTTCACGCCCTCCACGGTGGGCGTGCCGATCCGCACCCGCTGCCCGTCGTGGTACAGCAGGACGTCGCCGAACTCGACTTTCTCGCCCTCCTTGGGGCCCTGCCGGTCCAGCTCGATCGTCTGGCCCTTCTCGGCGCGGTACTGCCGGCTGCCGATCCTGAAGATGGCGTACATGGGTGGCCTCTTATAGCAAAAGGTCCCGCCGCGGGCAAGAGAAAGGCAGCGGGCGCGGATCCCGCGGTCTACTTCTTCCGCCCTCCCAGGTGCAGTTCGAACCAGCGGGTCATTTCCCCCCACATCTCCGGCGTATAGGCGTGGCCCAGCCCGGGGACGATCTCCCCGCGGAAGTTCTCCTTGGCGCCGTAGAGGCGGTATATCTCCGCGACGAAATCGTATATCTTCCGCGTCCCCTCCGGCGGCGTCAGCGCGTCCTTCTCCCCGCAGAAGTCCAGGTACGGGCGGGGCGCGATCAGGCTCACCACCGCCTCCATGTCGAAGTGCTTCAGCACCCCCGGCACGTAGTAATAGATGCCGTGGCCGTTGACCCCCCCCGAGGCCACCAGATCCTGGTAGCGGGTCATGCAGCAGATCCCGACGGCAGCGGAGATCCTCTCGTCGAGGGCGGCCAGCCACCAGGCCCTGGTGCAGCCCATGCTGATGCCAGTGGCGCCGATCCGTTTCGGATCTATCTCGGGGCGCGACGCGAGGTAGTCGAGCGCGATCTGGTCGTCGCGGACCATCATTCCCATGAAGGTGCGTCCCATCCAGAGGAAGGTCTTGCTGAGCGCCATCTCCTCGGCCCCGCCCTTCTCCCGGGGGCCGCCCGGCCCCTGGCCGCGGCGCTCCCCGAAGGCGTACGCGTCGGGCGCAAATACGGCGAAGCCCCGCCGGACGAGATCCTCGCCCCGCTTGGCGTCCTTCGCGGGGGTTTCCAGCCACAGCTCGTCCTTCCCAAGCGCGTACTGCCCCGCGTGCCAGTGAAGGTAGAGGATCGCCGGGAAGGGCCCGCCTCCGTCCGGCAGCAGGAGGTACGACGTGATCTTCGAGCCGGCGCCGTTGTCCAGCGCGATCTTTTCCAGGCGGTACCCCCGGCGGTCCTCCCTCGACAGCACCTCCGCCCTCGCGGGAGATGGCCGGGCGGGGAGATCGCCCAGCAGGCCCCAGAGGATCCTGCGGATCTCCGGGCGGCGGGATTTCCACTCCTCGAGGGTCTTGGGCCTGGGGAATTCGGGCGCCGCGACTTCGCGAAACGCCCCAGGATCCTGCGCCTCCATCGACCGCCCGCCGGGAACCATGATCGCCCCCGCGAAAAATGCCCACGCCAAGCCGACCCGCTTCCTCACAGCCGCTCCTCCCTCAACGCACGAAGTCCACCACCTTCTCCCCCGCCGTGTTGTAGCAGGAAAGCTCCACGCGGTTGGAAGGGAGCTCCCGAGTGGGGGTCAGGTGGATGCGCTTGTTGAAACGCTGCTCCAAATCTTGGAGATCCGCCAGGCTGGACTGAAGGGCCCCGGCCACGTCGGGGCTCACGCGCGCCTCGACCACCGAGGTGTCCTCCCGCTCCAGCATGGACTTGAGCGCCCGAATGACTTCCAGCGCCATCGACTTGACGTTCTTCACGAAGCCGCTGCCCCCGCAGGCGGGGCACGGCTCGTGCGAGACGAGCTGCACGCTGGGTCGGACCTTCTGGCGGGCGATCTGCAGCAGGCAGAAGGGCGACAGCGGCAGGACCACCACCTGGGAGCGGTCCTTCCGGGACTCCTCCCGGACCGTCTCCTCAAGCTCCCTGCGGCGGCGCTCCGACTTGACGTCTATGAAATCTACCACGATGATGCCCCCCAGGTCGCGCAGGCGCAGCTGCCTCATGATCTCGCGGGCGGCCTCCAGGTTCGTCCTGCAGGCGAGATCTTCAGGGTTCGACTCGTGCACCATGCGGCCCGAGTTGACGTCCACGGCCGTCATCCCCTCGGTCTGCTCTATGACGATCGTGCCCCCCGAGGGAAGCCCGACGGTCTTGGAGTTGAGCTGCTCGATCTGGCCCTCCAGGTCGTACTTGTGGAAGAGCGGCATGGCCCCGTCGTAGAACTCCAGCCGCTGTCGGTAGCGCGGCATCACGCCCTCGAAGAAGTCGCACAGCCGCTGGTGAACGCCCGCGTCGTCGACAACTATGCGGCAGATGTCCGGGGAGAAGAAGTCCCGGACGGTGCGGATCACCAGCTCCGTCTCCTGGTAGAGGCAGGCGGGGGCCCGGGAGGACTTCGACCGGCCCTCGACCGCCCGCCACAGGCGCAGGAGGTACGCGAAATCCGCCCGCAGGTCCTCCACCGGCGTGTCCACGCAGGAGGTCCGCACGATGAATCCCACGTTCACCGGCGACTCCTGGGTGAGCTGGCGCATGACCGACCGCAGCATGGCGCGCTGTGAGGGGGAGGTGATCTTCTTGGATATGCCCACCTTGGTGGACAGCGGCATGAGCACCAGGAAGCGACCCGGCAGTGATATCTCCATGGAAACGGAGGGCCCCTTCTCCCCGAAGGGCTCCCGGATCACCTGCACCACCACCTCCTGCCCGGGACGCAGGATGTTCTGCACCAGCCTGCGCTGCCCGCGCGGCCGCTGGTCCCTGTGCGGCCGGTGGTACGGCTCCTCTCCCGGCCCGATCGCCTCCGAGACGTGGAGGAACGCGTTCTTGCCGAGTCCCACGTCAACGAAGGCGGCCTGGAGGGCGGGGTGGACGCTCTCCACCACACCCTTGTAGATGTTCCCGACGAGGGACTCGCGGCTGGTCCGCTCGACGTGGTAATCCTCCAGCCGCCCGCCCTCGACCACGGCAACGCGGGTTTCCTCCTTCTCCACCGCGTTGACCAGCATCAACTTCCCGTCCGCCGTCATTCCCGCGCCGCCACCTCCGTATAGGTCTTCTTCAGTCGCACCGTGCCGTCCATCCGCACCCCGACGGCGCGCAGGATCTCGTCGGGCCTCGCGGTCCCCTCGTCGGTCACGCGGATCCGGAGGAAGACGCGGTCCCCCTCGCGTTCGACCGCCATGACGTACCGGCGGACGTCCACGACCCTGGCGCCCTTGTCGGAGGCGCGCTCCATTTCGAACCGCCCGCTTCCCATGAACGCCCTTATCCCGCCGTCGAGGCCTTCGCCCTGCCCGGGGCAGACGGCCTCGTACTCGACGAACTCCACGCGGGACCTGCGCCTCCGCTCGAAGGGCTCCACGGAGGCCAGTGAAACACCCTCCGGCAGCTGTTCCCCGAGGAGTTTCTCTATCTGCCGGGGAGGGACCCAGCTCTGCAGCTCGAACTCCATGACCTCATCGAGAGACTCGATCCCCAAGCCGAGGGCGGTGGGAAAGGAGATCAGGGGGTGCGGGTTGTAACCCTCCGACATGCGCAGTGGTAGCCCCGACCGGCGCAAGGCGCGCTCGAACAGGCGCATGAGGTCGTGATGCGAAAGGAACCTCATCCTGCCGGTCTTGGCGAACCGGACCCTGTAGGGAAAGATGTTCATGCCCTGGCGGGCGGCAGCTGACGAGTCTGAAGACCAGCGGCATCCCCGCCGGTCCCACGGCAATATTTCCGTGCGCCTCCCGCCCGCCGGGGCAGGAGCGCCTTCATTCCCTCGCGGCGCCCGTCACTTCGGGGCGCCCGCCCCCGGCTGTTCCGGCGTCGCCCTGGCCGGTTCAGATGGCTTCTTCCCCCGCATCTGCTCGAACTCGCGCTTCTCGCTCTCCACGCGCTGCCTGAGCATCTCCTGCAGCTGCTTCGAGGGCCCGTCCCCTCCCCGCACGATGCGCGGCGTGATGAATATGAGGAGGTGCTCCTTGCGGACCCGGTCGTTGCGCTGCTTGAAGAGGTAGCTTACCAGCGGGATGTCCTTGAGGACGGGTATCCCCGCGTCGTCGTAACTCGACCGCTCGACCACCAGCCCCCCCAGCACGGCGGTCCGGCCGCTCTCCAGGAGCAGCTTGGTCACGATCGTGTTGGTGGAAACCCGGGGTAGATCGATCGAAACGGTCTGCCCGCCCGCGCCGGCGCCCTGCAGCGTGAAGTGCTCGAAGCCCGGCACCGCCGTCCCGGTGCCGGTCAGGTACTCGTTCTGGGGGATCACCGTGAGCAGCACCTTGTTGGTCTCATGGATGATCTTCGGCGTCACGAAGAGCTGGAACCCGACCTTCACCGGCGACCGGGAGGCCTCCGCGATGGAGAACTCCAGGCCCCCGTACTGGTTCGCCGTGGCCCGCGTCTCAGCGTAGGCGATCGTCTCGCCCACGAAGATCGTCGCCTCCGTGTTGTCAAGCACCGCCAAGGTGGGTTCCTGTATCAGCCGGGTGAACTTGTCCTGCTTGAAGGCCCGGAAGGTCATGATCATGTCGTACTCGGAGAGGAAATACTGGTCGCCCTGGCCGAGCTCCTTGCCGAAGCCGAACGGCAGGCGGGTGATCTTGCCCGTCCGGGTCGTGCCGGTGGCGTCCACCCAGGAGGAGGGATCCAGCACCGTCTGGCGGTAGCCGGCGCCCTCGACCCCGGCGAAGTTGTAGCTCATCCCGAACGAGAGTAGATCCTCGTTGGTCGTGGAGATGAACTTGATGTCCAGGAGCACCTGCCGGGGCTCAACGTCCAGCATGTCGATGATCTCACCGATCCTGTCGAGGACCACCTTGGTGTCAGTGACCACGAACGTGAGCGTCTGGACGTCGAAGTCCAGACGGCCGAGCGGCCGGCCGCCGGCATCCTTGGAGAGGACCGTCTCTAGGACCTGCTTCAGGGTGAACTGCCGCAGGAGCTCCTCCACCTGCGTGGGCGGCTGCATGGGACGGCCGCTGATTAACTTGCCCTCCTCGAGCTTCGCGGTGTACCTTGGAGGAGGTTGTATGTACTTGAGCCTGTAGACGCGCGTCTCCATCTGCTTGAGGAGCTCCTGCGGATGGATGACGCGGATGATCCCGAAGTTCTCCTTGACGGTGGTGAATCCGAGCGTCTTGACCACCACGGAGAGCACCTCGTTCCAGGGAACGTTGTTGATCGAGAGGGTAATGGTGCCCTTCACCTCCGGCGCCACGACGAGGTTGGCGCCCGACACCCGCGCGATCATGTCGATGACCACCTTCACGTCCGCGTCGCGGAAGTTGAAGGTCACACGGGGCGGGCGGGAAAGGCGGATCAGAGTAGGGCTCAGCTGCTCAAGCGCCAGCTCCGCCTTGTCGGCGAAGGCCTGAAGGGCCTTCATAACCGGTTCGTTGGAGACCTTGAACTCGTCGACGACGAAGGGGTCCGGGAAGTTCCGGCGGTCGACGTCTATGTTGAGCCCGCTCTGCCGCCGGAAATCCTCGATAATCACGTCAACCGGCGTGTTCCTGTAGTTCATCACGACCAGCTGCCGGTCGCGCCGGAGCTGTTCCTCGTAGGCCTCCCGGATGGCCCGCGCCCGGGGGTCCTCCTGAACAATCTCCTGGGCAAGGACACGCCCGGGGATCGCCGCCAACAACACCAGGCACAGGCGCGCGCCTCTCATGGTCGAAGCTCCACTATTTCTTACCCACCAACCGCGCCGTCCGCCCGAGCGGCCGGCGCCGGAATCCGATCCTCCGTACCGACCCAGCACACGTCTACTGCCTGAAGGGGACCTCCCGGGTTTCCTCGCCCAAGGAAACCTGCACGCCGTATTTCCATATCTTTTCCACCCGGATCCCCTTGCCGGCCACCTTGCCGGCCCCCTTCTCCTCCTCCACGAAGTCGCCCACCTTGTACAATTTGTCATTTATGAGGGCGAAATCGGTCGCCAGTATGAAACGGACCTGATGCCGGACCCCGGGGGCGTGGCCGAATACCATCAGGGGGATGTCCATCACCTGCGCCTTCTCCTCCAGGTGGAGGGTCACCCCCGAAAGGGTCAGCTTCCTCCGCGCCAGCTCCAGCCGCGTCCTGCACCGGGCGATCAGCGGTTCCAGATCGCGCGCGTAATTCCGCAGGGTCGCCAGCCTCTCGTCCCCGGCGATCTCCGGACGTTTCTCCAGCTCCACCAGCTCCTTCAGGGCCGCCTCCATCTCCTTGAGATCGCCGCGCTCGAAGTGCTCCTCGGCCGCCTTCACGAATATCCCACGCGCCTTCTGGAGGATCCTATCGACCCCCCCGTAGAGCTTCTCGGCCTGCGCCTTTATGTCCTCGATCTCCTTCCTCTTTTCGGGGCTCGGATCCTTCGCCGACAACTCCCTGAGGCGACCGACGAATTTCACGATCTGGTCATATTTATCCCTGGCCCCCGTCTCGTCCTTGCGCTCCATCGACTTCTTCAGGTCCTCCAGGAGCGCCCGCGCGGACTCCAGCCCCTTGTCCAGGTTGTCCAGCTGCACCTCGGGACCCTTGGCCTCCCTGGGACCGGCCTTCTCGCCCGGCTGCAGCACCATCGCCATGTCCTTGCGGAACGGGCACGTCCGCCCCCGCAACCTCAGGCTGGCGGCCTCCCCCTCCGCCTCGTTCTTGCCCTTGACCAGCACGAACCTCATGCCCCCCCGCAGGGTCTCCTCGACCACCCTGCCGTACTTGTCGATAAACGCATCCACCGCCTCCAGGTCCGCGGACACCGCCGGCGGGGGCTTGATCCATTCGACCCGCGTCACGGTCGCCTTCTTGCCCATGTACTCCCTCTGCACCGCGCCCTTGACATCGAACTGGACGTCCGCCACGGGGGCCTCCTCGTGCCGCGGCACCAGGATCTTTGCGTTGTGGAACCCCACCCTGGAGAGGAGGTCGTTCTGGCGCATGACCAGGAACATCAGGTGGGGGGTGTAATAAAGATCCACCACGTCGGCGCGTATGGTGAATTGCTTGTGCGAGCCGTCCGGCAGCTGCACGTCCAAGCGGCGCCCCGCCTCCACTTGGGTGACGGTGTGGGTGGATTCCACGATCTTTTCACCGCTGCTCTCGGTTATCCGCCAGACCATCTCTATAGGGGCGAACGTGTCGTCCAGCGACGCCTCTATCGAAACCGTCCTCAGCGTCGGCACCCTGCGGGCGGCGTCTTGGGGATCCGGGACGAGGATCTCCATCTCTGAAACCGTGTTGTACCTGTACCTGGCGGCGCCCCTGCCGCCGGTCTGGACCAGTACGCTGGCGAACCCCACATGCTCGTCGCCGGCGAAGATCTTGTACCATGATTCAAGGACCACCGGCAGCCGGACCTTTTCCTGCGCGGCCGCAGGCGCGGGGACCTCCGCCGCGGGCCTACCCCCCTCCCTCCCCGGCCCCCCGCGATCCTGCGCCTGCGCGAGAACCAGCGCCAACCCCCCGATCACGACAGATGCGCCGATCGGCAGCACCATACGACGCATACCACCTCCGTGTGGGAGTCCGCAGAGTTCAAATGATGGCTGATCGATTATAGACTGACTCCGAAATGAGTCAACCCTTTCTGGTCTGGAAAACCCAATTCCCCAAATCCTTTCCCGCACCCCGAGCCTCACGGGGGTTGCGCCGACCGTAGACCTCGACTTATTATAGGAAGCCTGAAAATATGAGCGAAGAAATATTCTATTGCTCAACCTGCCGCTCCTCCATCGCGGAAGAGGACCTGGAAACCGGCGCGGCCGTGATACTCCTGGGCAGACGGTACTGCACCCGCTGCAAGGGGGCAGCCCTTCGGAGGACATCGATCGAGGACGTTGCGGCCGAGGCCGCCGGCGTATCCCACCCTGCCACCGAAAAGCCCCAAGGACGCCCCACCGTCAAACCTGCCTCTCACGCGCGCCCAGCCCTCCTCCCCCGGAGGCGCCACCGGCCGATCCCGACGCTGCTGCTGTCGGCCGCCGGCGCCGCGGCAGTCCTGGCGGCGGCGGCGCTCCTGACCCGCGGGGGGAAAACGGGCGGAGGCCGACACCAGGCGGAGAATACCCCACAGGCGGTCGCCGGCAAGAGTCCCGGGCCAGCGGCGCCCCACGAATCCCCCGACGCCGCTGCCCGCGCATATTCAACCGCGGAAGAACGCCTCGCCTCGACCTCCAGTCCCGAGGAGGTCTCTAGGACCGTCGAGGCGGCGCGCCCCGCATGCCGCGGAACGCCCTGGGAGGCCAGGCTGGATGAGCTCAGGGACAGGACCATCAGGAGGCTGGAAGACGCGGCCGCGGAAATGGAACTCCTCAAGATCTTCGGGGAAATCAAGGCCGCCGTCGCGGGAGATCCCGACTTCTCCCGCTACGCGGAGGTAATGGAAAAGGCCCAGCGGGCCCGGGCCCTGGCGGCCCGCGTGGCCCCCGGCTCCATCCCCGATATCCAGCGCGCGGTCTCCGATTACGGCGAGCGCTACGAAAAGATGGCGGAACCCTTCTACGAGGAAATCGTCGAGACCGCCAACGGGCTGGCCGCGGAGCGGAGGTACGACGACGCCATCAAGAAGATCGAGACGTTCCCGGCCAAACTGCGCCAGTCCAGGGCCTGGAAGGAACTCGAAACGATCAAGCGCCGGATCGAATTCGACAGAAAAAACGACCCCTCGAGGAAAGGATCCTGAGCCGCCGCCGTGATCCTCATCATCGACAACTACGACTCGTTCACCTACAACCTCGTCCAGGCCCTCGGCGCCCTGGGGGCGCGGGTGGAGGTCGCCAGGAACGATTCCGTCACCCCTGACGAGGTCGAGCGGCTGGCGCCCGAACGCCTAGTGATCTCGCCGGGACCCTGCACCCCGCGCGAGGCGGGCGTGTCGAACCGCGTCATAAGCCGCATGGCCGGCAAGATCCCCATCCTCGGCGTCTGCCTCGGGCTCCAATGCATCGCGCGCGCCTTCGGGGGCCGGATCGTCCCCGCCCGCCGCCTCATGCACGGGAAGACCAGCCGGGTCAGCCACGACGGCGCCGGGGTCTTCCGCGGGCTGCCTAACCCGATGGAGGCGATGCGGTACCACTCCCTGGCGGTCGAGGAGGCCGGCCTGCCGGCGGAACTGGTGGTGACGGCGCGGGCAGAGGACGGGGAGATCATGGGCCTCCGCCATCGCGCGTACCCGATAGAGGGCGTGCAGTTCCACCCCGAAAGTTACCGCACCGAGGCGGGCATCGAACTCTTGAGGAATTTCCTGGCGCCATGAGACGGCTTCTGCCCCTCCTGGCCGCATTGGGCGCATGCTCAGGTGCGGGAACGATCAGGCAGCCCGCCGAGGTCGGCATCTTCGGCGCCGAGGCGCGCCTGGAGACCTGGGACGCCGAGGCCGCCGAGGGGATCCACCTGCATCCCGCCCCGGGGGCCCCTTGCCTGGATGCCCGCCTGGTCGCCGAGGCGAGCCTGCGCTCGGGCGAGCTGAAGGCCCGGGCGGCGGCCGACGCGGTCGCCGGCATGGTCGAGGAGATGGCGGCGCGCTCGCACGGCCCCGCATACGGCGGTCCCGGCCGGCTGACGCTGGCGCTGCGCCGCGGCGGCCCTGGAGGGGCCGAGGCGCTCGTGGTGTCGGTACCGATCCCCGAGGAAGGGGTAAAGGAGCGCTCGTACGACCTTCCGGAGGTCGCGGCGGGCTATCATCGGCCCCCGCCAGTCCTTGAAGCCGTCCCCGTATGGTGCCGCGCCTTCGCGAGGCGCCTCGGTCCGGGCCGATACAGGTTGGAGGCGTTTCTCGTCCTGCGAAACGAGTCCGCGCGTACGGAGGAGGACCGCGCGCTGGCCGTGATACGCGCCGAGTTCTCCGCCGCGCGCGCCGGGGATATACGTTGACTTGGTCCCGCGCGGCCCCTAGCATTGGGAAAAAGGTTTTCCCGAGGAAACCGCACTGGTATGCGCGCTTCCTTCAGTCCGGCGCGGGCCGCCTGCGCCCTGGCGATCCTGACGTTGGCCGCCGGATGCGACTCGAGGGATGAGGGCGCGCCGGCCCCGGCGGGCCCGGGTGATGAAAGCCCCGCAGCGGCCCGGATCGCCCGCGCCAGGGCGCTGCTGACGGAGGCGGGATTCCCCGGGGGGAAGGGCTTCCCGAAGATCGAGATCCTCTACAACACCGATGCGGGCCACCAGAGGATCGCCGCCGCCGTCCAGGAGATGTGGCGCAAGAACCTCGGGATCGACTCGGAGCTGCGCAACACGGAGTGGAAGGTTTACCTGGCCGACATGAGCGCGCTCCGCTACCAGGTCATCCGGCGCGGCTGGATCGCCGACTACCAGGATCCATACAGCTTCATCGAGCTGTTCACCTCCCGCAGCGGGAACAACAACACCGGGTGGGCCGAGCCGGAGTACGACCGGCTCGTGGAGGCGGCCGCCGCGGAGCCCGACGCCCGCAGGAGGCTCGACATCCTGCATGACGCCGAAAGGTTGCTGATGCGCGACATGCCGGTCATGCCGCTCTACTTCTACGTCACGCAGAACTGCTGGGGCGACCGCGTCAAGGGACTCCGGCACAACCTGCTGGACGTCCATCCCCTGAAGGAGGTGTATGCCGAGGGCAAGGACGCGCTGGTCATCAACAACACCGCCGATGTCCAGACCCTCGACCCGGGCCTGGCCAGGGGCGCGGTGGAGTTCCGCGTCCTCATCGGGCTCTTCGAGGGGCTGACCGCCTACGAGCCGGGGACTCTCGCGGTCCGCCCCGGGGTCGCCGAGCGGTGGGAGGTCTCGCCGGACGGCCGGAAGTACACATTCTTCCTGCGGGACTGCGAGTGGTCGGACGGGCGAAAGGTAACCGCGGGGGATTTCGTCTACGCGTGGACGCGCGTGCTGAGCCCCTCACCGCCCAAGGACTACGCCCACCAGCTCTTCTACCTCAAAGGGGCCGAGGCCTTCAACAGGGGCGAGACGGCCGATCCCTCAAGCGTCGGCGTCCGGGCCCTGGACGACCGCACCCTGGTGGTCGAGCTGAAGAACCCTTGCGTCTACTTCCCGGAGCTCTGCGCGTTCTTCACCTACTACCCGGTCCGGCGGGACGTGGTAGAGAGGCACGGCATCCACTGGACGCGTCCCGAGAACATGGTTTCGAACGGCCCCTTCAGGCTCAAGGAGCGGCGGATGGGGCAGTCGATAACCATCGAGAAGAACCCGCGCTACTGGGACGCCGCGCGTGTCCGGCAGCCCGCCGTGAAATTCCTGGCGGTCGAGGACCGCCTGACCGCCTGGAACCTCTACGTCAAGGGCGACTGCGACGTGGTCACCATGCTGCCGCTGGACCAGATCGAGGAGATACGGAAGCGGCCGGACTACAGGGGGGACACCTACTTGGCCACCTACTTCTACTCGTTCAACGTCACGCGCCCGCCGCTGGGGGACAGGCGCGTGCGGCTCGCCCTGAGCCTCGCGGTGGACCGCGAGGCCATCGTGACGAAGATCACAAGGCAGGGCCAGACGCCGGCGTACCACTTCGTGCCGCCGGCGTGGCCCGATTACCGTAGCCCGAGGTTCGACGCGGTGGAGACGCGGTAGACCGTCGTCCGCCCCGTAAGCAGGTACCGCATGATCGCATTTCTCGCGCGGCGGCTGTCGGCGGGGGCCCTGACGCTCCTGGCGATCGCCACCATATGCTTCGTGTTGACCAGGATCGCCCCCGGCAGCCCCTTCACCAGCGAACGGACCACGAGCCCCGAGATCATCAGGAACTACGAGAGGTACTACGGCCTGGACAAGCCGCTGCATGTCCAGTACGCGCGGGCCATGTGGGGGTACCTGCGGGGCGACCTGGGTCCGTCGATGAAGTACCCCGACCTAAGCTGCAACGACATCGTATGGCCGAGCTTCAGGAAGTCGGTCGTCCTGGGGCTCCTGGCGGCCGTCCTGGCGCTGGCCATCGGTATCCCGCTGGGTGTGGCCGCGTCGGCGAGGCAGAACAGGCTGACGGACTACGCGGCGATGAGCGTATCGATCGTGGGGATATGCGTGCCCAACTTCCTCCTGGGCCCGCTCCTGGTGCAGCTCTTCAGCGCGACTCTGGGCTGGCTGCCGCCGGCGGAATGGCCGGAGAACTGGACCAGCTGGCCCGAGGTCAGCAAGCTCATCCTGCCCGCCTTCACGCTCGCTATGGTCCACGTGGCGTACATATCGCGGCTGGGGCGCGCGGGGATGCTCGACGTCGTGCACAAGGACTTCATCCGCACCGCCCGCGCGAAGGGCCTCTCCGAGAGGAGCGTCTTGCTCAAGCACGCCCTGAAGAACGGCCTGACGCCGGTGGTCTCCTACGCCGGCCCCATGGTGGCATACGTGGTCTCCGGCTCCATCGTCGTCGAAAAGATCTTCGCGCTGCCGGGGCTCGGAAAGCACTTCGTGACCTCGGCGATCAACCGCGACATGCCGCTGATCATGGCGTGCGTGATGGTCTACAGCGTCTTGATCATCGCGCTCAACATCGTGGTGGACATCGTCTACGGGATGCTCGATCCGCGCGTGAGGGTGAGCTGATGGGCGCCCTGAACGAGACGGCCGCAGGCCCCGCGGCGCCCCCAGGGCGCACGCCCTTCCAGATGGCCATGCGGCGTTTCGCCGGGAACCGCAAGGCGGCCGCCTCGGCCGGGCTTCTGGGGCTGATCGCCGCCTCCACGGTGCTGGTCCCCTGGATCACGCCGCTGGATTACCGCGAGATGGACGGAGACTACATGGGGGCGCCCCCCAACGCCCGCTACTGGATGGGCACCGACCCCCTGGGGCGGGATCTCATGGCGCGGGTCTTCCTGGGCGGCCGCGTCTCGTTCGCGGTGGGACTCCTGGCCACCGCGGTGAGCGCCGCCATCGGGGTGGCGTACGGATCCGCCTCCGCCTTCGCGGGAGGGAAGGTCGATCTCTTGATGATGCGCCTGGTGGACGTCCTCTACGGGCTGCCCTACATGCTGGTGGTGATCATCGTCATGGCGCTCATGCAGTCCCGCTCCGTCGTCTTCGTCTTCGGGGTGCTCGGGCTGTTCGGGTGGCTGACCATGGCGCGCATAGTCCGCGGCCAGGTCCTGTCGGTAAAGGAGCGTGAATACGTGGAGGCCGCACGGGCCCTCGGCGCGGGCGCCCCCTCCATACTCCTGCGCCACGTCATACCCAACATCCTGGGCCCCGTGATCGTCTACGCCACGCTGTCGGTCCCCTCCTTCATGCTCCAGGAGGCGTTCCTTTCGTTCCTGGGCCTCGGGGTCTCCGAGCCCGACCCGTCCTGGGGAAGGCTCATCAGCGAAGGGGCCGACGCCCTAGGGGCGCGCAAGTGGTGGATGGTGACCTTCCCGGGCGCGGCCCTGGCCCTGACCCTTTACTGCCTGAACTCCGTCGGAGACGGCCTCCGGGACGCCTTCGACGTCCAGCAGAGGCCCGCATGAAGACCGGACGCCTCTGGGCTGCGGCGGCGGTCCTGCTGGCCGGCTGCGGGAGATCCGATCCCCCGGCCGCCCCCGCCCGCAGGACCGAGGCGCAAAGGCTCCTGGCGGAGGCGGGCTACCCCGAAGGCCGCGGGTTCCCCCGGCTCACACTCCTCTACAACAGGGCGGAATGGCACGCCAGGATCGCCGCCTTCGTCCAGGAGATGTGGCGCAAGGAGCTGGGCATCCGCGTAGACCTCGAAAACGCCGAGTGGAAGGTCTACCTGGACCGCGTGGACGCCGGCGACTTCCACATCGCCCGGCGCGCCTGGATCGGCGAGTACACCGATCCCCACGCGTTCCTGGCGCTCTTCCGCAGCCGCAGCGGGGCCAACTCGGGAGGCTGGCGCTCGCCGGAATTCGACCGCCTCCTGGGGGCCTCCGACTCCGAGCCTGAGCGGGCCCGGCGGCTGGAGATCCTCGCCGAGGCGGAGGCGATACTGCTGGAGGAGGCGCCGATCGCCCCGATCTACCATTACATGGCCCACAACTACATGAAGCCCTTCATCCGCGGGGTCTTCCCGAACGTCCTCGACATGCACCCGCTACAGGGGGTAACCCTCGAGGGCGAAGGCGCCCCCGCCGACGGCGTCCTGGTATTCAACGCCGCCGAGGAGCCTAACTCGCTCGACCCGGCCCTCTCCCACGACATAGCGGGTCTCAAGATGCTCATGCACGTCTTCGAGGGGCTGGTGAACTACGACCCCCGCGACGCGTCCCCCGCCCCGGCGGCCGCCGAAAGCTGGGACGTCTCGGCCGACGGCAAGATTTGGACGTTCCGCCTGCGGCCGGCGCTGTGGTCCAACGGCGACCCGGTCACGGCGCACGACTTCGTCTACGCATGGCGCCGCGCGGTGGATCCCAAGACCCTCTCGAGGTACGCCGACCGCATGTACGTGGTCAAGGGCGCGCGGGCGGTCAACCTCGGGGAGGCCCCGCCGGAAACCCTCGGCGTGCGCGCCGCCGACGACCGCACGCTGGTCGTCGAGCTGGAGCACCCAGCTCCCTACTTCCTCGAGCTGGCGTGCCTGAACATCTTCTATCCCGTGCACCGCGTCACGGTGGAGAAACTGGGCAGGGAGTGGACGCGCCCGAAGAACATGGTCCACAACGGCCCATACAGGATCGTCTCCTGGGCGATCAACGACAGGAAGATCTTTCAGAAGAATCCACGCTACCGCGCGGCCGGGGAGGTGAAACTCGACAGGTTCGTATTCATGGGCGAACGCGACGACGCCGTGGCCTGGCGCCTCTATCAGGCGGGGATCTGCCACTGGCTCTTCCGCGCGCCCCCCGACTTGGCCGGCATGCTCGCCGACAGCCCCGACCACGTGAGTGGCCCCTACAACGCCGTGTACTTCTACGTCTTCAACCTCAGGAAGAAGCCACTCGACGACCCGCGGGTGCGCAGGGCCCTCTCCCTGGCAATCGATCGCCGCAAGATAACGGAACGGATAGTCAAGGGAGGGGAGATGCCGGCCGAGCGCCTCGTCCCCCCGACCGCCCGCCCCGCACCACTCAGGCCCCGCCAGAGGTGATGGCCGGCAAGAGGCCGGCGGTCATCGCCCCAGCCGGAGGCGCTTGAGGGCGCATCGCGCCATGGGATTCGGGTGAAGCCCCTTCAGCCGAGGCGACGCCAGAAAGGCCTCCAGCGGCCAGACCAGGGGAACGACCGGGGCCTCCGAGAGGAGAAGCGACTCCGCCCTCCCCAATGCCTCCATACGCCGCCGGGGATCACGCTCCGCCGAGGCCGCCGCCACGAGTTCGTCGTACCCCCCGCAGGCCCAGCCCCCGGTGTTTGCGGGGTGCCCCTTCGTCCAAGCCTCAAGGAACGCCGCCGCGTCGAAGAACTCCCCCATCCAATCCTGCAGCGCCGCCTGGTAATCGCCCCGCGCAAGGGCCTCCGCGTACGCCGGCGGCCTCATCGAAACCGGCCGCACGACGACCCCCAGCGCCCGCTCCAGCTGGTCCCTCAGCAGGCGGCCGAGCGACGCCGAGCCCGGCGAGTCGTCGGTGAGAAGATCAACCCGGGGGAACCTCGACAGGTCGAGCTCCGTCTCTCGCAGCAGCGCCTCCACCGCCGCGGCCCTGTCGAACGAGAGCGCCGCGCCCCCGGCGTACCCCGGCAGCCCGGGCGGAACCAGGCGGTCCGCCGGCCGCCCCGCCTCCGCCAGCCTCCCGCGGTCGATCGCGCGGGCGAAGGCGGCGCGCACCCCGGCACGGTCGAAGGGCGGCCTCGACGCGTTGAACCGCAGCAGACGAACTACCCAGACCGGATGAACCTCAAGGCCCTCAACGCCCTCCGGCCTGGCGGGGGCGAAGACCTCGCCGGCGACCCAGTCCAGCTTGCCCTCCGCGAACTTGCGGACGGCCGCATCGGGGTCATGAAACTCCACCACGATGCGTTCAGGCGCCCCCGCCGCCGCCGGATCCCAGTACGCGGGGTTCCTCCGAAGGACGACCTCCAGCGGGGAGGACGACTCGACCAGGTACGGGCCGTTCGTCACGATCCGACCGGGCCGCGCCCATTCCCCTCCCCGCTCCGCGGCCGCCGACGGGTGCAGCGGGACGAAGCACATGAACGCCAGCAGGTCGGCTAGCCAGGGGGCGCGTCGCTCGAGCCTCACCCGCAGGGTGCGGGCATCCGGGGCCTCGAAGCCGAACTCCTCCTCCCCGACCTCCGAACGCCCCTCGGCCCTCAGCGCCCGCAGGTGCCGCCCCACGCCCCTGAAAACCCGGAAGAGATCCGCGTAGGGGCATCCCGTGGCGGGCCGCAGCGCCCTCCGCCAGGCCCCCACGAAATCCGCCGCCGTGACGGGATCGCCGTTGGACCACCTCGCCTCGCGCAGCCGGAACGTCCAGGTGAGCCCGTCGTCCCCTTCCTCCCAGCTCTCGGCCATGCCGGGCGACACCGTCACGCCGTCGGCCCCGTGCGACGTGAGCCCCTCGAAGAGCGCCCCCGCGTAGCGCGAGTCCGCCAGCGTGACGGCACGGTGGGGGTCAAGATGCGAAGGCCGCCCCCAGGAGACGCGCAGCGCCGCCTCCGCGGTCCCGGGATCCTGGAGGGCCAGGAGCAACATCGCCGCCGCGTTCATCGTCCGCCCCGCCCGCCGGGGTCACAGCGCCACGGGCAACCTGCCCTGATAGGGGATCTCCCCCATGAGCGCCCTGGCCGCCGCCCGCTGGCAGTGCTCGTCTTCGCCGTATGCGCATACAACGCAGGCGGCCTCCGGGAAGTCGCGTATCGCGCGGGGGCTGCCGAAGGAGACCACCACGACCCGGCGGCCGTCCCGCCCGGCCCGGCGAACCCATTCGACCAGGCGGTCGGGAGGCGCGGCCTCCCCCGATCCGAGGAAGACGGTCGCGACGCATACTGCGGCACCCGGCCGGATCGCCACCTTCCTTGAGAGCTCCTTCTCGAAGACCGCCTGATCCGCGGACGCGCCGCCCCCCCGCACCGCCGGCAGCTCCACCGCCTCAGCCACCCTGCCGTCGCCCCTGACCAGCGTGACGGCCGCGTCGGCTATCTTCTGGGCGCCGGCGCGATGGGCTTCGTTTCTGATCATGCCTTCCACGGCCCGCACGTCGGTCATGCGCTCCCGGAAGAGCCCGAGCTTTTCCTTCACCTCGAGGATCCTCCCGGCGGCCCTGTCGACGGCCGCCTCTGGCAGGCGGCCGGCCTCCACCGCCTCCTCCAGCGCGTTGATCGCCAGGTCGGGATCCCCTGGACACATCAAGACGTCGACGCCGGCCAGGGCCGCCCTCTCGACCGCCTCCGGCTCGGGGCAGAACCTCGCTATGCCCCCTCCCGCCAGCGGCTCGGTGGCCACCATCCCCTCGAACTTGAGGCGGCCGCGGAGCAGGCCCTCGGTGACGGCGCGCGAGAGCGAGGCGGGCGCCTCCGGATCCAAGGACGGTACCCGTGCATGGCCCACCATCACCGCGTCCGCCTCGGAGACCATCTCGGCGAACGGCCGCAGCAGGATCTCCTCGAGTCGCTCGATCGGCTGCTCCAGGACCGGCAGAGCCCCCGGGTCGCCGGAGGCGGCCCCGCAGGCGCCCGGGAAGTGCTTCACGCACCCGAGCACCCTGGATTCGTGGAGGCCCCGCAGGACCGCCCGGGCAAGCCTGCCCGCCCGGGACGGGTCGTCGCAGAACGAGCGGGTGCCGATGGCAGGGTTGAGCGAGTCCACGTCGGCCACCGGCGCCAGGACCCAAGGAATGCCCAGGGCGCGCGCCTCGCGCCCGGTATGTCGTCCCTTAAGGTAGGCCAGCTCCTCCGAACCGGCCGCCCCCACCGCCATGTTGGGCGGGAAGACGGTGGCGCCGGAGACCTGCTGCCCGGCGCCGTTCTCAAAGTCGGAGGCGGCCAGCAGGGGATACTTGGCGACGCGCTGGAAGGAATTGACCATCGGAGTCACGTCGAAGATCGAGCCGCCCGTGAAGCAGACGCCGCCTACCCCTTCCTTCTTTATTAGGCGCATCGTGCGGTCGTAGTCGGGATCGTCGAACCGGAACCCTATGAAGACCATCTGGGCGCACTTTTCCCGCAGGGTCATCCGGGTGACGTGCTTCCGCATTATCATCGCGGATCCTCCAGCGCCCTTCGCAGGCTCCCCCCGAACCGCTCCAGGAGCCGCTCGGCCTCCCGGCGGGAGAGCCCGCGGCGGAGCATGATTATGGCCGTCTTGCTCCGGTTCCCCGCCGCCCTGAGCGCGCGGGCCGCCCGCCCGGCCGATACCCCCGCCACCTCCATTATAATCCTCCGCGCCCGGTCGCGCAGCTTGACTGAACGCGGCTGGAGATCGACCATCAGGTTACCGTAGACCTTTCCCAGCCGCACCATCGAGGCCACCGTCAGGGCGTTAAGGACCATCTTGGCGGCGGTGCCCGCCTTCAGGCGCGTTGATCCGGCGACGACCTCGGGCCCCACCTGCGGGGCGACGACCGCGTCGGCGGCGCACGCCGGCAATCCCCGCCTGTTGCACGTCACGAGGATCCTCCCGGCGCGGCGGCGCGCGGCCTCCGCGAGCGCTCCCAGCACGAAGGGCGTCACGCCGCTGGCGGCGATCCCCACGACGACGTCGGCGGGGCCGACGCCGCGGCGCCGCATCTGGCGGACGCCGTCGGCCGCGTCGTCCTCTGCGCCCTCCTTGCTGGCGAAGACCGATGAAGGCCCCCCCGCCATGACCGCCTGCGCCAGGTCCTTCGGGGTATCGAACGTGGGGGGCATCTCCGCCGCCTCCAGCACCCCAAGCCGGCCGCTGGTCCCGGCGCCCACGAAGAAGATGCGCCCCCCGCGGCGCAACCTGCCGACGACGAGTCCGACGGCCCGCGCCAGCCTCGGTAGCTCCCGCCTGACGGCGGCCGCCACCGTGGCGTCCTCCCGGTTGATGAGATCCAGAATCTCCGGCACGCTGAGCGTGTCGATCCCCGCCGTTCGGGGATTCCGCCGCTCGGTCGGCAGCCGGGCGAAGTCGCGCCTCACGGGGTCGCACCCGCCTCCGGCGCCGCCAGCCTCCTGACGGCCTCCCGCAGCGTCGAGAGCCTCTTGCAGAATGCCAGGCGCACCAGCCGGCGCCCCTCCCGCGGATCGACGTAGAAGGAGCTCCCGGGGACGGCGGCCACCTTCCTTTGGCGGACGAGCCGGCGGGAGAATTCGGCGTCGTCGCCGGCCCCGAACCGGGAGATGTCGCACATCACGTAGTATGCCCCACGGGGCCGGCCGATGGGCCGGAAGCCCGTACCCTCCAGGCCGCGGAGGAACAGATCGCGCCGCCTGCGGTACTCCTCGGGGAGCCGTTCGAAGAGGTCGCCCGGGTGGTCCATGAACCGCGCCGCCGCCACCTGCAGCGGGTGCGGCGCGCCGACGGTCAGGAAGTCGTGGACCTTCCGGACGGCGCCGGCGATCCCATCCGGCGCCACGCAGTACCCCAGCCGCCAGCCCGTCACGGAGAAGGTCTTCGACAGCGACGACGTCGTTACGGTCCGCTCCGCCATCCCGTCGATCGAGGCCATGGAGACGTGCCGGCCATCGTAGACGATGTGCTCGTAGACCTCGTCCGTGATCGCCAGGACGTCCCATTTCATGCATAGCCGGGCTATGAACTCGAGTTCGCGGCGCGAGAAGACTTTCCCTGTGGGGTTGTTCGGGGTGTTGATCACGATGGCCTTCGTGCGGCGGTTGAAAGCCCGCGCCAGCTCCCTCTCGTCGAAGCTCCAGTCCGGGGGCCGCAGGTAAACGAAGCGCGGGACGGCGCCGGCCAGGATCGTATCGGGCCCGTAGTTCTCGTAATGCGGCTCGAAGACGACGACTTCGTCGCCGGGATCGACCGTCGCCAGCATGGCGGAGATCATGGCCTCTGTGGAGCCGCAGGTGACGGCGATGTTCCTGTCGGGATCCACCTTGATGCCGTTGTACCTGGCGTACTTGCGGGCCAGGGCCTCCCTGAGGGCGGGCGCCCCCCAGGTGACGGCGTACTGGTTTACGTCCTCGCGGATGGCGCGGCAGGCGGCCTCCTTGAGGGCGCGGGGGGCGGGGAAGTCGGGGAACCCTTGCGCGAGGTTGATCGCGCCTTCGGCGTCCGCCAAGCGGGTCATCTCGCGGATGACGCTCTCGGTGAAGCCAGCGGCCTTTTTAGATACGAAGCTGCGGCGCACGCGGGAAGATTATAGGAAACGCCGGGGCCGGGCAACGCTTTCCTAGCCGGTGCGCGCGGCCAGGTTCTCGAACCGCATGAACTGGCGGAGGAAGGCCAGCTCCACGGTCTTGGTGGGGCCGGTGCGGTTCTTGGCCACCTGTACCTCGGCGATCCCCTTGCGGTCGGTGTCGGGGTTGTAGTAATCCTCGCGGTAGAGCAGCAGCACCACGTCGGCGTCCTGCTCGATGGAACCCGACTCGCGGAGGTCGGAGAGCTGGGGCTTTCGGTCCTCGCGTCCCTCCGGCTGCCGGTTGAGCTGCGCCAAAGCGATCACCGGGATGTTGAGCTCCTTGGCCAGCGACTTGAGGTTCGAGGAGATCATGGATATCTCCAGCTGGCGCGACTCCGGCATCCGCGTCCCCACCCGGGCGTGCATCTTCTGCAGGTAGTCCACCACCACCAGCTGGATGCCCTCCTTGGCCTTCATGCGGCGCGACCTGGTGCGGATCTCCAGCGCCGACAGATCGGCCGAGTCGTCCACGAGGATCCTCGCGTCGTGGAGCACCCCGGCCGCCAGCACCAGCCTCTGGTAGTCCTGCTGGGAGACCCTGCCGGAGCGCAGTAGGCTGGAATCCACCCGCGCGTGGGAGCAGAGCATCGACAGGGCGATCTGGGAGGCGGCCATTTCGAGCGAGAAGAACAGGACCGGCTTGCACTCCCGCATCGCCACGTGCTCCACGATCGTCATCGCCAGGCTCGTCTTCCCCATCGAGGGGCGGCCCGCCACCACGTAGAGCTGGCCTCCTTGGAGGCCCGATATGACGTCATCGAGCTCGTAGAACCCCGTGGAGACGCCCAGCAGCCGCGACTTCCGGTCGCGGATGTCCTCTATCTGCTGGAAGGTCTCGCGGAGCATGTCGCCCATAGTGCGGACGGCGCCCTTCTCGCCGCGCGCCAGCGCCTGGAAGAGGGCGCGCTCCGCCTCCTCGCGCACGACGTCCACGTCCTGGGTCACGGAGACGGCCTGGTGGACGATCCTGGAGCACGTCTCGATGATGTTCCGCAGGACGAACTTCTCGTGGACCGTCCGGGCGTACTCGACGGCGTTGGCGGCGGTGGGCACCGAGTCCACCAGCTCCGCCAGGTATCCTGCGCCCCCCACGGCCTCGAGCTTGCGGTCCTTCGCGAGCTCCTCCTTGAGGACCACGAGGTCGATGGGTTTGCGCGCCATGTGGAGGTTGATGAGCGCCTCGAAGATCGCCTGGTGGGCGGGATAGGCGAACATCTCCCGCGCGTTGACGATCTCCACCACGTCCCCGATGACCTCGTTGTCGAAGATCATGGCCCCCAGCAGGGCCATCTCGGCCTCGAGGCTGCGGGGCATCCGATCCGGCGGGATCTCCCGGCCGCTGCCCGGGCCGGTCCCAAGGACTTCTGCGGGCGCCACTGGGTTGCGCGCGGCGGGCGTCATACTCCCCCTCCTGCTCCCGACTCCGGAATTATACCCTATGAAGGGGCCTGGGCCCCGTCCTTCTTTTCGGTTTCGTCGGTCCCGGCCGTCGGCGGCCGGACGGCCTTGTTGGAGAGCACCCACACCTTGACCTTCGGTTGCACGTCCTTGTGGAGGCGGATCGTGACCTCGTAGTTCCCGACCTCCTTGATGGCCTGGGCGATCTCCACGGTCTTGGGCTCCACCTTGACGCCCTGGTCGCGCAGGGCGTCGGCGATCATCGTGGGCGTGATCGACCCGTAGAGATGGCCCTGCTCGTTGGTGTTGACCTCGATGGAGACCGAGGCGATCCCCGCGAGGCGCTCGGCGACCGCGCGGGCGTCGGAGACCAGCGCCGCCTCCCGCTTGGCCTGCCTGCGCTTCTCGAGCTCGAATTCCTTGTACATCGACGGCGTCGGTACGCTTGCCATGCGCCGGGGGATGAGGTAGTTCCTCGCGTAGCCGGCGCGGACCTCCACGACCTCACCGCGCTTGCCGAGCTTCTCGACATCCTGCCAGAGCAGCACTTTCATCGCCGGACCTCCCGCCGTCCCGATCGCGTCACACGCCGCCCGCCCCCACGTAGGGCATCAGGGCCAGGAACCGCGCCCGCTTCACGGCCCGCTGGGCGCTGCGCTGGTGGTAGGCGCAGTTGCCGGAGCGCTTGCGCGAGTACAGTTTGCCCTGCCCCGTGCAGAGCTTGTAGAGGGTCTGGATGTCCTTGTAGTCCACTTCCCCCACGTTGTCCCTGCAGAAACGGCACCGATTGTCCTTGCGGAACTTGGTATACTTCTTCTTCCTCTCGTCCCCGCGCTCCGCCTCGGGGCGCTCTCGCTCAACCCTGGGCATTTCGACCTCCTGCGGCCTTCTAGAAGGGACTTTCATCCGGGGCGGGCGGCGGCTCGGGCGGCTGGTCCTGGGCCTCCGGTGCCGGCCCGGCCTCCGGCGCCGGCGGCGCCTCGCCCTTGGGCTCCGCCCCCGCCGGCCGAGACCCCACGAACGTGACGTTCTCCGCCGTCACCCTCACCTTGCTCATCTTCCTGCCGTCCTGGGCCTCCCAGCGGTCCTGATGGAGGCGGCCCTCCACGAAGACCTGGCGCCCCTTCTTGAGGTACTCCGCGCAGAGCTCCGCCGTGCGTCCCCAGGAGACGATGTCGATGAAGGAAACCTCCTCCACCCGCTGCCCGGTCTGCTTGTTGGTGTAGGTCCGGTTCAGGGCCAGCGTGAACTCGCAGACGGCGGCCCCCTGCGGGGTGTACCGCAGCTCCGGGTCGCGCGTCAGGTTGCCCAGGAGCATGACCTTGTTGACGAACCCCATCCGGATCCCCTCCTAGCCGCGGGGCTCCTGGGCCCGGCCCGTCCCGTCGCCGCGGTCGATCTTGGGCGGCAGGGGCCCCGCCGTCTCGAAGTCCTTGGGCGGCTCCTTGCGCAGTTCCCCCTCGTGCCTCAACAGGAGGCTGCGCAAGACCACCTCGGATAGCTGGAAATCCGCCTTGATCTTCGCCAGCGCCCCCGGCGGCGCCGAGAAATAGGCCAGCACGTAAGTCCCCCTGTTGTTCTTGCGCACCGGGTAGGAAAGCTTCCGCTCGCCCCACTTGGATATCTGCAGCACCGCGGCGTCGTTGCGCTTCACGATGCGCTCGATCTCCTCCACCACCCGGCTCCACTCGCGGGAAGCGACGGTGGGATCCACCAGGAGCATCCCTTCATACGTTTTCACTCTCGTCCCTCCGGTTGAACCTCGTCATGCATTTCTCTATCCCCTCCTCCGTCCAGCAGGCCACCGCCTCGCAGGCCCTCTCGACGGCCCGCTCGACCGCTTCCCGCTCCTCCTTGGCGAAGCGCCCAAGCACGTAATCCGGGCTGCGCCTGCCGCCGCCGACGCCGATCCGCAGACGGGCGAAGTCGCCGCCGCCGAGGGCGTCGATGATCGACTGCAACCCGTTGTGGCCGCCGCTGGAGCCCTTCGGGCGGATGCGCAGCCTCCCCACGGGCAGATCCACGTCGTCGCAGACGACCAGTAGATCCCCCCCGTAGCGCTTGAGGAGTTCCGGGACCGCGCGTCCCGTCCGGTTGACGTAGGTCCACGTCTTCACCAAGGCCACCTCGCGGCGCCCCAGGCGGCCCTCGGCGGCCCAGTACTCGAAGCCCGCCTTCCGGAACTTCTGCCCTATTTTCCGAGAGAGCGCGTCGACCACCATCCAGCCGACGTTGTGCCGCGTGCCGGCGTACTTCTCGTCCGGATTCCCGATCCCCAGAACGATCCTCATCGGCCGCCCCCGGCCCGGCGCCGCGTGTCCGGGCCGTCATCCTACTTCTTCTCCTTGTCCTCCTTCGAGGGCGCCTCCTTCTTCTCGCCCTCCTCCGGGATCTCCTCGGCCTTTTCCTTCTTTATCAGCTCCGGCTCCGCCGGCCCCGGCGCCGCGGCGGCCGCCGCGGGGATCTCCTCCACCTTGTGCTCCTGCACGATGGCCAGAACGACGTCGGGCTCGTTGAGGATCTTGACGCCCACCGGCGGAGTCAGGTCCCTCACCAGCAGCTTGGCGTCCTTCTTGAGCCCCGTCACGTCCGCCTCCAAGTGCTCGGGTATCGAGTCGGGCAGGCACTGCACGCGGAGGACCTTGACGAACTGGTCGAGAACGCCCCCCTCCTCCGTCACCCCCACCGGTTTGCCCTTCAGGACCAGCGGCACCTCCAGGGTGATCATCTCGTCCATCGCCACGCGGGTGAAGTCCACGTGGATGGGACGCTCGTCGAGATGGTCGTACTGGACCTCCCGGATGAAGACCTTGTCGAGGCCCGCGGGGTGGCTGAGGTCGATTATGCGCGCGTGCTTCTTCATCAGGCGCTCGAGTTCGCGCGCCTCCACCAGGAGGTGCAGCGGTTGCTCGCCCCTTCGGGCCAGCACCGCCGGTATCTTCCCCGCCTCGCGGAACCTGCGCGCCACGCGGGTCCCCAGCTTCTGGCGCGCCTCGGCCTTCAAGACAAGCTGCTCGGCCATGTCTAGCCCCGTTCCCTACAAGAAAAGGCTGCTGACGGACTCCGAATAATGGATGCGGCGGATCGCCTCCCCCAACAGCGGGGCGATCGAGAGGACCTTCAGGTTCGGTATCTGCCCCTCCTTGCCGTCCAGGGGTATCGTGTCGGTGACGACGATCTCCTTCACCGGCGCCGCCCTGAGATGCTCCACCGCCCTGTCGACCAGCACGGCGTGCGTGGCGCAGATGTATATCTCCCGGGCGCCGTTCTTGCGGCACGCCTCGGCGGCGTCCCGTATCGAGCCGCCGGTCGAGATCATGTCGTCCACAAGGACCACGTTGCGGCCCTGCACATCGCCTATGACGTGCATCACCTCGATCTGGGCGGGGCCCGAGCGGCGCTTGTCGCATATGGCGAGGCCCGCGGAGAGCCGCTTGGCGTACGCGCGCGCCATCTTGATGCCGCCGACGTCGGGGGTCACCACGGTGAGATCGGGTATCCGCAGCTTGCGGAAGTAGTCCACCAGGACGGGCGCCGCGTAGAGGTGGTCCATCGGTATGTCGAAGAACCCCTGGATCTGCGCGGTGTGGAGATCCACCGACAGCGCCCGGCTGGCCCCGGCCGCCGCGACCAGGTTCGCCACGAGCTTGGCGCTTATCGGCACGCGGCCCTCGGCCTTGCGGTCCTGGCGGGCGTAGCCGTAGTAGGGGATCACGGCGGTGATGCGCTCGGCGCTGGCCCTCCGCAGGCAGTCGAGGAAGACCAGGAGCTCCATCAGGTTCTCGTTCACCGGCGGGCAGGTGGGCTGGATCACGAAGACGTCCGCTCCGCGCACGTCCTGGAGTATCTTCAGGTCGATCTCGCCGTCGGGAAACCGCTTGTTCTCCACGTTGCCCGGCGCGAGCTTGAGGTACTCGCAGACCTTCCGCCCCAAGGCGGGGTTGGCCCCGCCGGAGAATACCACTATGTCGCTCTTCACGCCCCCTCCCCTCCCCTGTCCCTCTTCCTGAGCGGCCTCGCCGGCACCCCCGCCACGAGCGCCCCCTCGGGGATCTCACCGCGCGTCACCACCGCGCCGGCCCCCGTCTTGGCCCCCTTCCCCACCTTGACCGGGGCCACGAGGACCGTGTTGGCGCCCGTGTGGACGCCGTCCTCCAGCACCGTCTTGTGCTTGCGCACCCCGTCGTAGTTGGCGGTGATCGTGCCGGCGCCGATGTTGACCTTGGCCCCCAAGACCGCGTCCCCGAGGTACGAGAGGTGCTTGGCCTTCGAGTGCGGGCCCAGGCGGGAGTTCTTGACCTCGACGAAGTTGCCGACCTCCGCCCCGTCCTCCAGCACCGTGCCGGATCTGAGGCGCGAGAAGGGCCCGACCTCGCACCCCCTGCCGATGGTGACCCCGCTGTGGATCACGGTGAACGGGAGTATCACGGTGTCGGATCCAATCGTCACTCCCTCCTCGATGTAGGTGGTCGACGGATCCGCGATCGTGACGCCCGCCTCCATGTGGCGCTCGAGTATCCTCCTGCGGATGATCTCGGAGAGCGCCGCCAGATCACGCCGCGAATTGATCCCACGGATCTCGTCGGGACACGCGGAGCGGCAGGCCTCCACCGGCCGCCCCGCGGCGGCGAGTATCCCAAGGGCGTCGGTCAGGTAGATCTCGCCCTTCCTGTTGTCGGGTTTCACGTCGCGGAGCGCCGCAAAGACCGCAGGGGCGCGGAAGACGTAGGCACCGGAGTTGCATTCCCGCACGGCCTTCTCGGCCTCCGAGGCGTCGGCCTCCTCGGCGAACCGGATGAAACCGCCCGTCTGCCGGTCGCGGACCACGCGCCCGTAGCCGGCGGGATCATCGAGCTCCCCGGACAGGAACGTGGCGTCGCGCCCGGCGACCCTGTGCTCCCGCAGCATCCGCCTAAGGGTCTCAGCCTCAATGAGGGGTGCATCCCCCGGCAGGACCAAGAGATCTCCTGCGAAACCGGCCAGGGCCTGCTCGCAGACGGCCAGCGCGTGCCCCGTGCCCCTCTGCTCCGCCTGTACGACGAAGCGGCATCCGGCTGCGACCTTCTGCACCTGCTCCGCCTGGCGGCCGACCACCACCAGGATGTCCTCAATCCCGGCCTGCCGCAGGCTGCGCAGGGGATACTCCAGGATGGGGCGCCCCATCAGCGAATGGAGCACCTTGGCGCGCTCGGACTTCATCCGCACGCCTTTACCGGCCGCCAGTACCACCGCCTTCGCGACGTCGTCAGACACCCGGAGCCTCCCTAGGGCTGTGCTCGCGACACTCTCGGTCCCCGCCGCGGTAACCGGCCGCCGCTCCTTCACGGCGCCCGCGCATGCGGGTGTCACTGCCGGAGGGACGCGCGGGAGTCTAACGGAGCGCCCGGGGCAAGTCAAGGAAGAAACGTTCGGAACCGACGCGGGCGGTAGCGGCATCCCGCCAAGCGGCGCTTTCAGTCTCCGGCGGGCCGGCCACATTGGAGGAGGCGGCCCGCCGCCACCAGCCCAAGCCTCCCTGGGACAATATCATCGTGATCAACTCAGCGGCGGGGGCGGGGATCAACTGCATGGCCGACTTCGCCGTCTTCGTGGAGCAGTCCCGGCTGGCCGCGCGGACCGTTTCGGACAAGACGTCAGACGGATTCACCGTCCAGTGCTCCGCTCCTGCCCCGCGTGGGGCGACGCTGAACTGGATGATCGTCCGCTGATCATGGGGCCGGCCCGGCCCTCCGGCGGGTCCGCGCCCGCCGGGGGCCTCAGCCGGTCCGGCCTCTGCCGCGGCCGCATCGAATTATCTCATCTCCCGCCGTGCGCCCGCGCGGCGGGAGGTTGAAAGAGAGATCGCCCGAAGGCCGTGGTCAGTCTTCCCTGTCGGGCGGGGTCTCGGGCGAGTCGGGGTCGGTCTCCTCCGACGCCTCGGGCCTGGGTCCCAGGAACTGTATCTGCTGTGCCACGACGCGGATCTTGGAGCGTGTCTCCTGGGTCTTGGGATCCCTCCACCGCGACTGTCTGAGGCTCCCCATGACGAGCACTTGGCGGCCCTTTTTGAGGAACTGCGCGCATATCTCCGCCATGCGCCTCCAGACGTCCACGTCGATGAAGGTGGTGGATTCGCCTTTCTGTCCGTCCTGGCGGGTGAACCGTCTCGACGTCGCCAGGCTGAGTGAGCACACGGGGGCCCCGCTGGGGGCGTAGCGGAGCTGGGGATCCCGGGTAAGTCTGCCCACGATCACCACGCTTGAGAAGTTGGCCATTGCTAGTCCTCCGTCATCGTCTTCGACGTCTCGCGTCATCGTTTGGGGAACGAGCAACCGCCGTGCCAGCAATTCGGCCGGCAAATCTGCGCTTTTTCCAAGCCGTTGCGTCATGTGCTCCCTGACGCCGCTTCTTCGCGTTACGAAACGTAACGTGGGGTAACGCGACTTCGGGTATAATGATCCTTGGGGGAAGGGTTTTAACATCCTACACCTCAATCTGCTTTTTTGTTTTCAGCCCCTTGTGAATAGGACAGGCTAAAGGCTCGAGCGGAGAGGATCTCAGGGTCTTGATTCCAGCATGATTCGGCCGTTTTCGCCTATACGGATCGGCAACACGCCTGGCATCTCCCGCCACGGGGCGCTTTTGTCGCTTCCGAAATAGGTGGACCACCACTGGCCCCGATCATCCTTGAAGAACATGTTATGGCCGCCGTGAGGGATGGCCTCGTAGCGTTCACCGTAGGGGCCGAAAAGTCCCGTCGAACTGCGATCATGCAGCTGTAGCGGCCCTCGATGCAATCGGCGCAGGAAAGGTAGTAGCGCCCCTCCGCCTTGAAGATGAACATGCCCTCGAAACCGACGTGGTCGAACGAGTCCTTCCCGAAGATTCTGGCGCACAGCCCGGAGTGGCGCCTGGGATCCGGGTCGGGAACCGTCGTCTTCAGCCAGCGGTACGGCTCCGCCAAACCGCTCATGTCGGGCTTCATCCTGGCAATCTTGCCGCTGTGCCAGAGGAAATAGACCGATCCGTCGTCGTCCTCGGGATGCACCGCCCATCCCCGCGCCTTGAGCATCCCCATGAGGCTCCGGGGGCCGACGTGAACCTCCCTGCCGAACCGCTCCTGCATGAGGGCATTCGTCCGACCGTTCCTGGTGCCGCGGAATACCCTGTCGCGGGCCGATCCCTGGCCGTGCAGGTCGACCACGAGCCCCCCGCCGAACCTCCGGACGACGGCGGCGCAGTACCTGGCCAGGGCGCCGTGGTATTCCTCGTAGACGGCCTTCGCGCCGTCGTGCTCGTAGGCGATGGAAGGCGGGCGGTTGCAGTCCGCGTACTTGCGGTGGAAGGAGGCGACCACCAGGTACGGTTTCTTCCCCGTGCGCTCCCGGAGCGCCTCTGCGACGCCGCGGGCCAGCTCCTCCACGCCGCCGTCGCGCGCCGTGACGAAGCCCGATGGACCTTTCTTCAGCCCCTCCCCCTTCCGCGGGGGCACGCCGGGGATTTCCCGGGTGCCGCCGTGCGGGGCGGAATCGAGGGGAATCAAGGGTGCCGCGGAAAAATCCTTGGAACCTCTCGGGCAGGAATAGCCGGGAAGGCAAGAGGGTCGAGACGTGCGCTGGCCCTAGCCGTGCCACGGACCGCGATGCAGGCAATCAATCCCAAAATCCCTCAAGCGCTCCCGACTCGTTATGATGGTCCCCGGGGGGAAAGTTTATAATTTCAGCGCCCTCGTCCGTTGCCGGCACCGCGCCGATGCCCAGGGTGAAAGCGGCGTGGTAACCGCTGGAAATCATGAGCCACCGCCCTCCTCCCATCCCTGTATATTATTCGGTGAGCGGTGCCCGGTTACCTTGCACCACTGTCTTCCCTTGGCGCCTGGAGGAGACTCGTGTGACCGCATCGAGGAGCGGGCGGGCCCGTCCGATCGGGGCGGGGATCTTCCTGGCCCTGATGGGCGGGACCCTGGTCGCCATCGAGCGGAGCCCGCCGCCGGAGGCCTCCCCGCCGCAATCCGGGGTCGTTCGGTACGCCGACTTCGGGGCCCGGGGGGACGGGAAGACCGACGACATGGACGCCATCGCCAAGGCGCACGAGTACGCCAACCAGCGCGGGCTCCCCGTGAAGGCCGACGACGGCGCGACGTACTACATCGGCGGGAAGAACAGGACCGCGGTCATCCGCACGGACACCGATTTCGGAAAGGCCGGATTCATCATCGACGACACCGCCGTGGAGAACCGCGGAGCCCCTGTCTTCCTGGTGGAGTCGGGCCAGCGGCCGTTCAAGCTCAAGGGGATCTCATCCCTCAAGAAAAACCAGGCGAAAATCGCCGCGCCGCTGCCGGGACCATGCTTCGTCAGCGTCACCAACGCCCGCGTCAAGCGCTTCATCCGCTACGGTCCGAACCGTAACGACGGGAGCCCCCAGACCGACGCCTTCCTCGTCGACAAGGACGGGAATGTAGAGCGGGCGACGCCGATCATCTGGGACTTTGACCAAGTCACCGGCATCACGGCCCGGCCAAGGGACGGGACGACGCTGACCCTCAAGGGGGGCCGGTTCACGACGATCGCCAACGCCGCCGAGTCGAAGTACACCTACTACAACCGCGGCATCTCCATCCGCCGCTGCCGGGTCGTTGTCGACGGGCTGGAGCACCGCGTCGCCGGCGAGGGCGACCGGGGGGCTCCCTACGGAGGGTTCATCAACGCCGCCGACTGCGCCGACGTCACCGTCCGCAACACCGTCCTGACCGCCCACAAGACCTACCGGACCATAGGCTCCGCGGGGGTCCCGGTCTCCATGGGCACCTACGACATCAGCCTCAACCGGGCGCTGAACGTGTCCTTCGTGGGCTGCCGGCAGACCACCGACATCAAGGACAACCGGTACTGGGGCATCATGGGATCGAACTACTGCAAGAACATCCTGTTCGACCGCTGCACCTTTTCCCGGTTTGACGCCCACATGGGCGTGACCAATGCCACGATCAGGAACTCGACCATCGGATACGTGGGCATCAACGCCATCGGCTTCGGGACGTTCCTGGTGGAGAACACCACGGTCTACGGGACCTGCTTTTTCAACCTGCGCTCAGACTATGGAAGCACCTGGCAGGGCGAGTTCATCGTCCGCAACTGCGTCTTCGTCCCTTCCTGCGGGAGGCCCGTCACCGCCAGCCTGATCGGCGGATCCTACACCGGTAACCACGACTTCGGTTATCCCTGCCATATGCCGGAGCGGATCACCTTTGACGGGCTCCGGATCGACGACTCCAACCACCCCCAAAACTACCGGGGACCGGCCATCTTCAGCAACTTCAACCCGGCCTATAGGGACGCCTCTTATGTGGAGAAATACCCGTACGTCAAGACGCGGGAAGTCATCCTGAAGAACGTCACCACGGCCAGCGGCAAGCCTCTGCGGGTGAGCGACAACACCTTCATGTTCAAGGACGTGAAGGTGGTCAAGATTGGATCACCCTGAACGCCGGGCGGATCCGCCGCGCGCGGCCTCCCACCGGCCGCATCCCCGCGGCCGGACCGCCGAGGCCCCCGACTTCCGAGCCGGTCCTGTGCACCTTGGTGGTGAAGATTCCCGGGGAAGGAGCAACGCATTCCTTGGACTATATACCCGCGCGTCGCCAAGGGCGGATTAGGGCGGCACGTCTATCTGGATCGACGACGTCGCCGTCACGACGGAGCTCCGTTAACGAATCGGCAGGCCCACGTCAAGGTTCCGTAAAGACACCCTCTCCGAGGGCGCGTATCGGCGGTTTCTTCAGGCTTCATCAAACATTTACAAGCCCCGGATCATCCCTTAACGGCGCATACCTAATAGTTTTTACGACGACGCCGGGTGTGTGACGGCCGGGCGGCCGGCATCCGGTCACGAAGATCAAACCGGAGGGATCTCATGAGGATCATCAGTTGCGTGGTTCTGGCCTTCGGACTGGTCGAGACGGCTTTGGCAACCGTGGACGACGAGTCGAATGCGCCGAGTCTGGTCGTTGACGACAACTCCTACTTGAACCTCCTGGAACGCATCCAGAGGCTTGAGGAAAGGCTGGAAGGGGCCCAGCAGGACGACGAGCTTGAAAAGCTGAAGAGGATGGCGGCCCAGGAGAAGGCCAAGGAGATCGAGGAGCTTCCCGCCCGCGTGAGCAAGATCGAAAAGGGACAGGCCAAGGACGACGAGCTCCACGCCTTCAAGAAGTGGCTCACCTTCGAGTCTCCGGACAAGAACTTCACCGCCAAGTTGGGCGGCCGGCTCTACGCCGTGTACCGGCACGTCTTCGAGCGCGACACGACGGGCGGCGCGAGCACTTCCAATGACGCGTTCGTCATCGACACCGCCCGCGTCCAGCTGGACGGGAGTTTCTTCAAGGATTTCATCTACCGCGTCGAGTTCTCCAGCGACCGCGGAGGGAGCGTCTCCCCGAACGACGTCTATCTGGCCTGGGCGGGCCTCAAGCCGTATGTCACCCTCCAGGGAGGACAGTTCAAGGTGCCCTTCAGCCAGGAGGAGACGACCTCCAGCCGGTTCATCGACTTCGCGGAGCGCAGCCTGCTCAATCGGTTCGTTCCCGGCCGCGACATCGGCCTGATGGTTTCCGGCGACGTGGCCGAAGGGTTCGTCCAGTGGCATCTCGGGATATTCAACGGCGCCGGCAAAAACGCGGCCGACAACAACGACGAGTTCGACGCGGCTGGTCGCGTCTTCGTGACGCCCTTCAAGGGCTCAGGCGGGGAACTTATCAAGCAGTTCCGCCTCGGCTTCGACTTCACCGTGGGCGACCAGGATGGCCCCGTGGCCTTCAGCGACATCAACACCGGCGACATCGGCAGCGTGACGTTCGCGAACTACAACGCGAATGCCTACCAAGACGGACTGAGGACGCGGATGGACGTGGGCGTGTCGTGGCTCTACGGCCCCGCGAGCCTGCGGGGCGAGTACATGATCGCCAAGTATAAGCTCATCGACGCCGCCCCGCAGAGCGATTATCAGCCGCGCGCCTGGAACGTCCAGGCCACCTTCCTCCTCACGGGAGAGCCGAAGGCCCTCGAGAACCGCGTCAAGCCGAAGAACAATCTCAACCCCCTCGAGGGAGGCTGGGGTGCCTGGGAAATCGCGCTCCGGTATGCCTCCGTGGACGCCTCCGACGCCGTCGACGCGGGGGTGATGGCGGACGGATCCAACGAGAAGACCCGGCAGGTCACGGCGGGGATCAACTGGTGGTGGACCTCGAACATGTGCGTCCGGATCAACTGGGAGCACCTGATGTTCGACGAGGAGATCGCCAACCTCAAGCACGGAAACAAGGCGGACGACACCCAGGACATCTTCTATGTCCGGTGGCAGATCGATTTCTAGGCATTTGACGGGGCGGGGATGGCCGGATTGGGGATCGCCGAGGAGGCTCATGCGGCCACCCCGCTCCTTAACGGTTTCTTCGTGCGTTCCTAACGGGTCCTTTTCAGGCCCGCCGTTAAATGGTCATGGAGATGATGAAAAAGGAGGCGGACATGAAGAGATGTTGGATGTGGCTGGGACTGGCCCTGGCGGCTTTGGCGGGGCCGGGCATGGCCGGACAGGCCGTTCGCGTGGACGATGCCCTCCCCCCTTACCAAGCGGTGGGCGGGGTCAGCGGGAACCTATCCAGCATAGGTTCCGACACGATGAACAACCTGATGACCTACTGGGCGGAGGCGTTCAAGAAGTACTATCCCGGCGTGGTCACGCAGGTGGAAGGCAAGGGATCCGGGACGGCTTTCCCGGCCCTTATCCAAGGGCAGGCCCAGTTCGGGCCCATGTCCCGTCCCCCGAAGGGGTCGGAGGTCGACGGCTTCGAGGGCAAGTTCGGCTACAAGCCGACCCTGATACGCACGGCGGTAGACGCCCTGGCGGTCTTCGTCAACAAGGACAATCCGCTATCATCCCTCACGCTGACCCAGCTCGATCAGATCTTCTCGAAGTCCCGGCGCCGGGGCGGCCGTCAAGTCCGCACCTGGGGGGACTTGGGTCTCAAGGGTGAGTGGGCGGATCGGCCCATAAGCATCTACGGCCGCAACTCCGCATCGGGAACCTACGGTTTCTTCAAGGAGCACGTGCTCAAGAACGGCGACTACAAGGACGAGGTCAAGGAGCAACCCGGCTCCGCCTCGGTGGTGCTGGCGGTGACGACCGATCGTTACGCCATCGGCTACAGCGGCATCGGATACGCCACATCGGGGGTCCGCGCGGTGCCTTTGAGAGAAGAGGGTGCCGCCCCCGTTCCCGCCACGGCCGAGAAGGCCTATTCGGGGGATTATCCGCTGGCCCGCTTCCTCTACCTGGCGATCAATAAAACCCCGAATCGTCCCCTCGATCCCTTGACCCGTGAATTCCTGAAGCTGGTGCTCTCCCGTGAAGGCCAGGAGATCGTGGTGAAGGACGGATATTTCCCGATCCCGGCCGCGATCGCCCAAGAGGAGCTCCGGAAGATCGAATGACCGTTTTGCTTGCCGTCACATGATGGAGAACAAAGAGGCCGGCACGGGCGGGCCGCATCCTGCGGCCCGCCCTTCCACCTCCATCGGCGGGAGGGCGGGGCGGCGGCGCCTCGCGGACCGGCTGAGCCGCCTCTTCGTGACGTCGGGCGGAGTCGCGATCATCGCCTCGATCCTGGCGATCATGGTGGTGATTCTTTTGGAGATCCTACCCCTCTTCCGGCCGGCCTCGGTCCATCTCGAGCATCGCCATGGGATTGACCTGAAGGAGGCGCCCATGGCCGTCGCGATGGACGAGTACCGGGAACGCCTCTACGTGGCCACGGCGGGGGGACTCAAGGTCTTCTCCGCCAGAGACGGGGCGGCCGTGGATTTCCACTCCCTTCCCGGGCTCGGAGAAATCTCGATCAGGACCGTATCGGACCAGAGGAGCGACGTACTGGGCCTGGGCTTGGACGACGGCCGGGTCCTGCTGATAGAACTTAGATTTCCCGTCTCATTCGAAGGCCAGAAGAGGATCGTGGGGGTGGAGATCCGGTCGGTGGCATCCGTGGTCGCAAATGCCGACGGCGCACCGGTGCAACTCCTGGCTCATGCGGCGGGTGAACGCGAATACCGATTGGCCGCCGTCGGGCCGGATGATCGGCTTACCCTCATCAGGCTCCATAGGAAGAAATCGCTGATCGGGGGGGGGCGACTGGAAGAGGTGAGGGCCGAAGTGACGGCGGCGGCGGGGCAGGACCGGATCACGGCGCTGGGGGTGGACAACCGGGGAGACCACGTCTTCGCGGGCACGTCCGGGGGGGAGATCCTACGGCTGGATTGGAAGCCTGGGGGGCCTCCGAAGGTGATGGAGTCGGTGCAGACGCGCTGGGGCATTCCCGTGACGGTACTGAGCTTCCTGCTTGGCGACCGGACGCTCGTGGCCGGGTATGGCGATGGCGGTGTGACCTCCTTCCAGATGCTCCCCCAGGAGGAGGGAGGATTCCGCCTCACTAGGATTCGGGAATTCGCCCCGCACGGCGCGGCCGTGGCCGGCTTCTGCGCCTCCACCCGCAACAAGGGGTTCCTGACCTGGGACGCGGCGGGACAGATCAAACTCAGGTACGGGACCACGGGGGCCGATCTGCTGACCGTCGAAACAGGGATGGCAGCGATCCGGTCGGTCCTGGCTCCCCGAGGCGACGGGATCGCGGTCGCTGGGAGGGAGGAGGCGCGGATCTGGCGGTTGAAGAACCCCCATCCGGAGATCACCTTCGGGAGCATTTTCGGGAAGGTCTGGTACGAAGGCTACTCCGCTCCGGAATATGTCTGGCAGTCCACGGGGGCCACGGACGATTTCGAGTCCAAGTACAGCCTGACGCCGTTGATCTTTGGGACGCTGAAGGGGACCTTCTATGCACTGATCGTGGCGATCCCCATAGCCCTGCTGAGCGCCCTCTATGTCTCGCAATTCCTGCATCCTTTCTTGAAGGGGATGATCAAGCCGCTGGTAGAGGTGATGGCGGCGCTTCCCAGCGTGGTTCTGGGATTCGTGGCGGGGCTCTGGTTGGCCCCGCGGTTGGAGCGCGTGGCGCCCGGTCTGTTCCTCTCTCCGCTGGTACTGACCATTCTGGTCTTGGGGACGGTGGCGGCGTGGCGCCGTATTCCGCTGGCGCACCGGCAGGCCATCCGGCCGGGAATGGAAGTGCTTTTCTTGGTCCCCGTGGTGGTCTTGGGCCTGGGGGTCTCCTTCTGGATGGGCGGCTTTGTGGAGGCGGCGATTCTGGGGGGCGACTATCTTGGATGGCTCCTGAAGGCGCTGGGCCTGACCTACGATCAGAGGAACTCACTGGTGGTCGGGATCGCCATGGGCTTCGCGGTGATCCCCATCATCTTCACGATCGCCGAGGATTCCCTGTCGAACGTCCCGCCCCACTTGGCCGCGGGATCCTTGGCCCTGGGGGCCACGCGTTGGCAGACGGCGGTCCGCGTGGTCCTCCCCACGGCCAGCCCCGGTATCTTTTCAGCGGTCATGATCGGGCTCGGGCGGGCGGTCGGTGAAACCATGATCGTCCTCATGGCGACCGGCAACACGCCGCTGATGGATTTCTCCCCCTTCAACGGGTTCCGGGCGCTTTCTGCCAACATAGCGGTGGAACTCCCGGAGGCGCCGGAGGGGAGCACTCACTTCCGGGTCCTCTTCCTTTCAGCCTTTCTCCTCTTCCTGATGACCTTCGTGGTGAACACGGCGGCCGAGGCGGTCCGGCTCAAGCTGAGGAAACGTTACCAGTGCCTATGAGCGCCTTCTGGAAAAGCGGGGACCCCTTCATCTGGCTGTCGGGGGCCGGGTTGGCGATCAGCCTCCTGATGGTGGGGGGGCTCGTCGCCCTCTTGATGGTTAACGGGCTCGGTTACTTCTGGCCGAAGGACGTGGATCGCCTGGAGCTGAGGAACGGCGAGGCGATCTTGGGAGAGGTCGTCGACCGCGAAAACGTCCCAGGACGCTCGGGGCGGCGCCGCCTCCAGGTCAAGCGGGGGAACAGGGACATCTGGGGAAACGACTTTGTGTGGGTGGACGAGGCCGACGTGGTGCGGCGGACGCGCCCATCCGACGGGACGGTCTTCGAGCGGCGAGAGTGGGGGAACCTGTACGGGATCCTCCGGGCGGTGCGGGAAGGGGAGCGGGTGGCGGCTGAGGGATCCGGGCCCGCTTGGGAGGCTCTCCGGCTCCGGCTTCCGGAGGCCCGCAGGGCCTTCGACCAAATCCGCTCCCTGGAGAAGGGCGAGATGAGCGCCGTTCACAGGGATCTGGAGAAGTGCCGTTTAAAACTTCGCCGGCTGGAGCTGAAGGGCGCCGCGGAAGGCCCCGAGGCGGAGCGGATCCGCCGTGAGATCGAGCGTCACCAGACCCGTTTCACCGTCCTCCAGGCGCGGTTGGAGGATCTCCGGAGGCGACCCGCGCCGGTGGCGGTCGTTGCGGTGGAGGGAACGGGGGACAAGGAAGTACCGCTCTCCGCGATCGTCCGAGCCTACAGGCCCAACACACTGGGTGTGTTCGGCAAGGCGGGGATATATCTCTCGAGGTTCTGGGAATTCATCTCCGACGAGCCGCGGGAATCGAACACGGAGGGAGGGATCTTCCCGGCCATCTTCGGCACCGTCCTCTTGGTCCTGATCATGAGCGTCTTCGTCATGCCGCTGGGGGTTCTGGCGGCGCTCTATCTTCGCGAGTACGCCCGGCAGGGGACGTTCGTGAGCCTGGTGAGGATCGCCGTGAACAACTTGGCGGGGGTACCGTCGATCGTTTTCGGCGTCTTCGGGGTCGGATTCTTCATCTACACGGTCGGGGGCGGCATCGACAGGTTTTTCTTCCCGGAGCGCCTTCCTTCTCCGACGTTCGGGACCGGTGGAATCCTCTGGGCATCGCTGACGCTGGCGCTGCTGACGGTGCCGGTGGTGATCGTGGCAACTGAGGAGGGGCTGGCGTCCATCCCGCGGGGGCTCCGGGAGGCCTCCTTGGCACTGGGGGCAACCAAGTTCGAAACCACTTGGCGGGCCGTCCTGCCCTCGTTGATACCTTCGATCCTCACGGGCCTGATCCTGGCCATGGCGCGCGCGGCGGGGGAGGTGGCGCCTCTTATGATCACTGGGGTGGTCAAGCTCGCCGCGACCCCGCCCTTGGACGGGACGCCCCCCTTCCTGCATTTGGAACGGAAGTTCATGCACCTGGGATTCCACATCTACGACGTGGGATTCCAGTCCCCCAACGTCGAGGCTGCGCAGCCGATGGTATTCACGACCGCTTTCCTGCTGCTGCTCCTGGTTGTATCGCTTAACCTGACCGCCATTGCCCTTCGCCGCCGGCTCAGGAAGAAGTACTACGCCGTGACGGGATTATAGGAGAACTCCCATCATGATCCCAATCCGCATCCGGCCGCCGAAGGCGGACGAATTCCTGACCACGCCGGCCCCCGAGGTCCCCCCGCCACCTCCCATGGTGGAAATCGAGGGGCTGACCTTCCGTTACGGGGGCAAACCCGCGGTCAAGAACGTCTCGATCGCCTTCCCACAGAAACGTATCTCGGCCCTGATAGGCCCCTCCGGTTGCGGAAAGACCACGCTGCTGCGCTGCCTGAACCGGATGAACGACCTCATCGACGGCATCTCCCACGAGGGAACCATACGGGTGGCGGGGCGGGACATCTACGACCCCTCCATGGACGTAACGGATCTCCGCAAGCGGGTGGGGATGGTCTTCCAGAAGTCCAACCCGTTCCCCAAGACGATCTACGAGAACGTGGCCTACGGCCCGCGTCTCCACGGGATCCGCAGACGGCAGGACTTGAACGTGGTGGTGCAACGAAGCCTCAGGTGCGCCGCCCTCTGGGACGAGGTCAAGGAAAGGCTGGATGCCCCCGCACTGAGCCTCTCCGGCGGCCAGCAGCAGCGCCTGTGCATCGCCCGGGCGATCGCCGTGGAACCGGAGATCCTGCTTTTGGACGAGCCCTGTTCCGCCCTCGATCCCATCGCCACGGCGAAGATCGAGGAACTCCTGGTGGAGCTCAAGCGGAAGTACACCATCGTGATCGTCACCCACAACATCCAGCAGGCCGCGCGGATTTCGGACGTGACCGCCTTCATGCTCCTGGGAGAAATAGTGGAGTACGGGGACACCCAACAGGTGTTCACCCGCCCGAAAGATCCACGCACGGAGGCCTTCATCAGCGGGAGATTCGGATGAGTCCAAGGGGCGTCGATCGAGAGGACATTTACGCCCCTGCGGGCGGTTCTCTTCCCTATTTCCACCGGAGCCCCGTCCCGGGCGATGATCCCCCGGAGCGCCACGGGACGGGGATATCCGGATTACGCATCGAGGAGGGCGCCGCCGCGAGGCGAAAATGCGGCATGAAAATAGAAGGAGATCTGACATGAGCGCCCCGGCCACGGTCTTCCGGTCCTCGGTGCTGGTCATCGATGACGAGAAAGATCTTGTGGAACTCCTCCGCTACAACCTCGAGCGGGAGGGATTCGAGGTACTTACCTCGTACGACGGCGAATCGGGATTCGCCCTGGCCGTGGATCGCAGGCCGGACGTCATCGTGTTGGATCGGATGATGCCCGGTCCGGACGGAGTCGAGATCTGCCGGCGCCTCAGGGAGGAGTCCCGGACGGCCGACCTCCCCGTCATCCTGCTGACGGCCAAGGCCGCCGAGGGCGACCGCGTCGGGGGCCTGGATGCCGGGGCGGACGACTACATCACGAAGCCCTTCAGCCTCAGGGAGCTCGTGGCGCGACTGCGGGCCCGCCTACGCCGGCCCCCCGCCCCATCGCTGGTGCCTTCCGTGGTACGCAATGGCGATCTGGTCATCGACGAAGCCCGACGCGAGGTCACCTATAATGGGCGGCCCGTGTCACTGTCCTCGCCGGAGTTCCGGATACTTCAGTTCCTAGCGTCCTGCCCGGGCCGTGTCATGTTCCGGAAGACTTCCCGCCCCGGTGAGTTCCTCTTGGGACGCTTGGCCGTGCAGTTGGGTCTATTGAGCCGGGAGTTCCTGCGCGAAGCCCTGGCCTTGCAGGAACGGAATCCTTCCCGCCGCTTGGGGGAGATCCTGACGGAGAGATGCCGGCTCGGCCGGACGGAACTGGGAAGGGTCCTGGAGTCCCAAGCGACGGCCCTCGGGGAACAAAATGGGGCCGAAAGTTCCTTCTTGGGCCGCCTCCTGGTAACGCGGAAGTTTTGCACCGCCCCCCAAGTGAACGCCGCCCTCCGCTTCCAGGGACGCCTCATCGAGGGTGGATTCCTGCCCGTGCCCCGTTTGGGGGAAATCCTGGTGGCGCGCGGGCACCTCGGAAAGGAGGCCTTGTTGACCGCCTTGGGGTTACAAGATTTCGCCCTATATTTGTGTCCCTCCTGCGGCAGGCGCGTGGCGGTCCAACCGGGCATCATCCATCAACCCTCCGCCTGCCCTTCCTGCGGGGCCGAGATTCCCGTGCTCTTCGCCAAGATCGCGGCTGCCATCCGAAAGGTCCTCGAGGAGGAGGCCGTGGAACGTTCCGTGGAGATCCCGCCGGACGTCTTGGAGGCGGCCGAGGATCCCGCCCGCCGGTTCGGGAAGTACGTCCTCGTAGAGCGGATCGGCCGCGGGGGATCAGGGGAGGTCCACCGCGCTTGGGAGCGCGAGGCGAACCGCATAGTGGCCCTCAAGATCCTGTCCATGCCCAACGATCCGCCGGAGAGGGGCGGGCGAACTCCATTCGGCGACCCGGGGATGGTCAAGCGATTTTTCAACGAGGCCCAGGCCGTGGCCGACCTCAGGCATCCAAACATCGTCCCCATTCTCGATTACGGTACTGTGGGGAATGCCTTATACTACGCCATGCCCTTCATCGATGGGCGTTCGCTCCAAGCGCTTCTCCGATCTGAGGCGCTGGGGACGGATGGGGAGGCCGCGCCCCTGAGCCGCATTTCCCTTCACTTCGGGATCCGCCTTCTACGGGACGTGGCCCTCGCCTTGGAACACGCCCACTCACGCGGCGTCTGCCACCGCGACGTGAAGCCGGGCAACATCCTCGTGGACGCCTCCGGGAAGGCTTGGCTCATAGATTTCGGCATCGCCCGGGTAACCCGGCTCGGGGATCTGGCCCACGAGAAGGGAGTGAGCATGGGCACCCCCTATTACATCCCCCCCGAACAGGCGCTGGGGGACCTGGATAAGGTCGACGAGTTGTCTGACATCTATTCGCTGGGCGCCGTGCTCTACGAAGTGCTCTCGGGATTCTCTCCCTATGAGGGCCTGTCCCCGGTAGAAGCTTGGAAAGCGGCCGCCTCGTGCCGTCCAACCCCCATCGAGGAATTGGCCCCCGACGTCCCCGCGGAGCTCCGGAGGATCGTGCGGCGGGCCATGGCTCCCCATCGAGGTTATCGATATGCGCATGCCCGAGACATGGCCGAGGATATTGAACGCTTTCTGTCTTCCGCAGGAGGCGGGGAGGAATGATCGGCCGATGGCGGGGAGAAGAATACTGTTCGTCTGGGGGAACCCCGACGGGCGGGGGCATATCCTGGGCCGGCTCAAGCAGGAGGGATATGAGGTCGTGGGAGTCTCCTCCGGTGAGGCCGCCTTGGCGGCGGTCCGCGAGGAGGAGTCGGAGTCCGCACTGTTCAAGGAACTACCTCGGCCCCGGTGCGGACTCGACGACGTTGGGATGATGGGGCCCGGTCCGTTCCACCTTCACGAACCGGCCGCCGGGCCACAGGACGCGGAGTCGCCGGGACATGCAGGGAACGCGTCGCGCCGTACGAAGGCTGCTCCACGTACAGCAGGACCCAACAGTAGCAGTTCGCCGATCCTTCAGCGTCGCGTCGAAGCGGTCGGGGTGGAGTCGTCGCTCATGTGACAGTACCGGACCACCGCCTCCGCGTACTTCTCGACGTCGCCGCCCACCCACGGCGGGAGACCCCAGAACTCGACCACACCTGACCCCCGAGGCGGCGGATCGTCCGGAGGTAGTCGAAGTCGCTTATCTCCCCGTTGGGAAAGTTGTCGCCGTAGAAGTGACGGGTGGCGTCGGAGAGCCGATCCCAGTTGCCCATGTCGGGGTTGAGCCGCCGTCCGTTCGGGTACTCCCGCTGGATGAGGAGATTGTACTCGCAGACCAGCTCCCACCAGCGGCGCCGCCGGCGCCCAGTTCGCATGTAAGATCGAGGGGCGCCGCGAGATCGGCGGCGTTCTAGATAGGGAGGGAATTCCATGGGGCCGATGAACACGGGCCTGACGCGATGGGCCTTCCGCGGGGCTGCGGCCCTCGCTACTATCTTGGTGCTGCCGGCGGCCGCACCAGAAAATCCGCCCCCACAAGACCGCCCAGCCCAGGGGACACCCCTGAGCCCCCTGAACCGCTTCCCACGCATGGTCCAGGAGTACTACGTCCGCCAGATTCGACGGATCGAGGAGGAGGCAAACCGGCGGCGCGCGGCCCTGAAGACCCCGGAAGACGCCCGTGCCTACGTGGAAGAGGTCCGCCGGAGGATCCAAGACAGCTTCGGTCCCTGGCCCGAGAAGACGCCGCTCAACCCGCGCGTCACCGGCACCGTCGAACGCGACGCCTACCGGATCGAGAACGTGGTCTTCGAGAGCCGGCCCGGGTTCCTCGTCACGGCCAATCTCTACCTCCCCAAGGGCCGGCCGTTCCCACGCCCCGGCGTACTCGGGACTTGCGGGCACTCGCGGAACGGGAAGGCGGCCGGCCCGTACCAATCCTTCGCCCAAGGGCTCGCTCGACTGGGACTGGTCTGCCTGATCTTCGATCCCCTCGGGCAGGGCGAACGCCTCCAGTACCCCGACGAGAAGCTCCAGTCCCGCGTGGGCGTGGGCGTCCCCGAGCACCTCCTGGCGGGCAACCAGCAGTATCTCGTGGGTGAGTTCATCGGCTCGTGGAGGGCTTGGGACGGGATCAGGGCGCTGGACTACATGCTGAGCCGCCCCGAGGTCGATCCACGGCGCGTCGGCGTGACGGGATGCTCCGGCGGGGGGACGATGACGACGTGGCTGTGCGGCGTGGAGCGCCGCTGGACGATGGCGGCGCCGGACTGCTTCGTTACCACATTCCGTCGCAACCTCGAGAACGAACTGCCGGCGGACACCGAGCAATGCCCTCCGCGGGCACTCGCCCTCGGACTCGACCACTCCGACTTCCTGGCCGCGATGGCCCCCCGGCCGGTCGTCATCCTCGCCGAGGAGAAGGACTACTTCGACATCCGGGGCGCGGAAGAGGCCCTGGGGAGGCTGAAACGGCTCTACGGGCTCCTCGGCGCCGCCGACAACGTGGCCCTCTCGGTGGGCCCGAACTACCACGGCTACTCCCGCGAGGGGCGCGAGGCGATGTACCGGTGGTTCCTGCGCGCCTCGGGGATGGACGACCGCGTCTCGGAGCCCGAGATCACCCTGGAGAAAGACGAAACGCTCTGGTGCACCCCCCGGGGCCAGGTGGTCGAATTGGGATCCCGGAGCGTCCCATCCTTCACGCGGGCGATCTCCGAGGGACTCAGACGCAGGCGACCCGCGGAGCAGTCCAAACCCGAGCTGCGCGAACGCCTGGTGCGGCGGCTCCGGATCGATGACCGCGCGGCCGGCACCCCCGACTTCCGCATCCTGCGCGAGATCGGCAACCGGCGCTACCCCAAGCCCCGCTTCGCCACGTACGCCGTGGAGACCGAGCCGGGGATACACGCCCTGGTGACCCGGCTCTCCGAGGAGCGGCTCCTCTCCCGGCCGCCTCGCGGCGGCCAGCGGGCGATCCTCTACGTGGCCCACCACTCCAGCGACGCGGAGCTCCGGGAGGAACCGTTGATCGCGGATCTCCTGGCCGCCGAGCCGGGCGTTCCCTTTTTCGCTTGCGACGTCCGTGGCGTGGGCGAATCGCGGCCAAACACCTGCGGGGAGGACATGTTTCTCCACTCCTACGGGAACGACTACTTTTACGCCGCACACGCGATCATGCTCGATCGCCCCTACGTGGGCCGCAAGACGCTCGACGTGCTGCGGGTGCTCGACTGGCTGGTGTCACTGGGACACGCGCGGGTGCACTTGGCGGGACGGGGATGGGGGGCGCTACCTGCGGCATTCGCGGCGGTACTTTCAGACGCCGTGGATCGTGTGACGCTGAAGAACGCGCTCACCTCCTACTCCGAGGTGGCCGAGTCGGAGCGCTACGGCTGGCCGCTTTCGTGCCTGCCCCCCGGGGTCCTGGCCGACTTCGACCTGCCGGCCATCTACGGCGTCCTGCGGGAGAAGGACCTGCGCCTCATCGATCCGTGGGGCGCCGATCCGCCGCGGGATCGCGCAAAATCGGGCGGCCGGCCATGAAACGCTGCACCCTGCTGCTGTGGGCGGCCGCGGCGCAAGCGGCGGGCTGGCCAGCCGACCTGCCCCCCGCCGTCACCGCGAAATCCCCCAGGGCAGGATCACCGCGGCCACAACCAGGCGACGCAGGCGCGCGCCTGCAAGTTCTCCGCCAAGAACCACATTCGCATGGCCCTCCGACCCGCGCGACCCGAAAAAGATGGCCGACTCCGGCGAATGGTACGTCGCCGACTACGACCGGTGCCGGGCGCCCGCGGCCGCTTGTTTCTTCAGGCTCACGGGAGATCAACGGTACGACGCCATCGTCCAGGAGATCGCCGGCCGCTGGACCGCGCCACCGCCGGGGGAGGGGACGGATCTCTATCCCACGCTCTGGGTATATCCCCGCACGAAGGGTGACAACGCGGATCTGGCGCGTAAGATGAAGCAGATGGTCTTCGCGTCGGCCGACGCCGTGGTCCGCCAGAACGGCCCCGCGCGGGGATACGCCGCGGGCATCCGGGGATACTGGTGGGGCAGCAACAGGCTCGCGGGCCACTGCGGCCTCAATGCCCTCCTGGCGGCCGAGATGACGGACGACCCTGAAGCCCGGCGCCGATACCTGGAGGCCGCCGAGGAGTACGTCCACTACCTCCACGGCCGGAACCCGATCGGCCTGTGCTTCCTGTCGAACATGAAGGCGGCCGGAGCGGAGAACTCCGCGATGGTGGTGTTCCACGCTTGGGTCGGGAAGGACGGCGATCCGGCGAGCGCCAAGTACATCGGAGAGGGGCCCGGCAAGATCGGCCCCTTCCCAGGTCTCGTCGTGGGCGGGGTCAACGGCGGGATGAAACGGTACGTCTACGGGCTCGACTGGCGGACCAATCCCTGGGAGTTCAACGAGCCCTGCATCAGCTACCAGGCCCCGTGCGCCGCGCTCATAGGTTACTTCGCATGGAAGGGGATCCCATGAAATCGGACCGCATGATGGGCCGCCGCGGTTTCCTCGGCGCCGCCGCCTTGCCCCTGATCGCGAAGCCATGCCGGCAGGAGCCGCCCCCCATCCACGCCGTCACCCGCGGGCCGAAATTCCACTGGTTCGGTTACTATGACAAGCTCCAGTTCGACCCCACCGGCCGATACGCCCTGTGCAACGAGGTCGACTTCGAGCACCGCTCGCCGGGGCCCGGCGACGCCATCAAGGTCGGCATGGTCGACCTGGAGGACGGCGACCGATGGATCGAGCTCGGCGAGAGCCGCGCCTGGAACTGGCAGCAGGGCTGCATGCTCCAGTGGATACCGGGATCGAGGACGGAGGTGATCTGGAACGATAGGGAGGGCGGCCGATTCGTCTCTCGGGTGCTTGACGTCCGCACCAGGCGGCTCAGGACCCTGCCGGGGCCGATCTACGCCCTCAGCCCCGACGGTCGCTGGTCGGTCGCCCCCGACTTCCGCCGCCTCCACGACACGCGGCCCGGCTACGGCTACGCGGGGCCCGCCGACCCCAACCGCGGCCTCCCCGCCCCGGAGGACGCCGGCATCTGGAAGATGGATCTCGCCGGGGGCGAGGCGCGCCTGATCGTCACGTTCGCCGACGCCCTGAAGGTGCCGCCCCCACAGGCGGACTGGGCGGGGGCGAAGCACTGGTACAACCACCTGCTCTTCAACACCGACGGATCGCGCTTCTGCTTCCTCCACCGGTGGGCGCCGCCGAACCGGACGGGCGCCTTCAAGACCCGCCTCATCACGGCGTCCCCGGAAGGAAAAGATCTACACCTGCTGGATCCGAACGGATGGACCTCACACTTCATCTGGCGCGACCCGTCGCACATCCTGGCCTGGGCGTGGCACCCGTCGCACAAGAACCGGTTCTATCTCTTCGAGGACCGCACCGACAGGGTGGAGGTCGTGGGGCCGGACGTGATGACGGTCAACGGCCACTGCAGCTATTTGCCCGGCAACAGGTGGATCCTGAACGACACCTATCCCGACAAGGAGCGCATGCAGCACCTGTACCTTTACCACGTGGAATCGGGCATGCGCGTCCCCCTTGGGCGGTTCCTGCTGCCGCGCGAGTACTCCGGCGAATGGCGCTGCGACCTGCACCCCCGATTCGGCCCGGCCGGACGGAAGGTGACGATCGACTCGCCTCACGGGGGCGACGGCCGCCAGATGTACCTGATCGACATCGGCGGGATAGTCGGATGAAACCATCCCCGGTGTTTCCGGATACCGCGCGCGGAGTCGCGTCCCGCGTTTTGACTCCGCGGCGGGCCTGAGGCATAATCACCTCCATGATCAAAAGATTTCTGCCGCTGGCGCTCTTCCTGTGCCCGCAGCCGGCGGCCCTCTCTCACCTGCAGGAAGGCACACCCCGCCTCCGCGTGGGGAACGCCCAGACGCCGGAGGCCGCCCGGGAGGAGCTGGAACAGTTCAAGAAATCGTACGCCGACCTGGCCGGCTGGGAAGAGCGCAAGAAGAGGATCCGCCGGGGCATCCTCGAAGGCGCCCGGCTCGCCAAACCGCCCGAGAAGACGCCGCTGCGCCCCCGGTTCTTCAAGAAACGGACGTACGACGGTTACACGGCCGAGAACGCCGCCATCGAGAGCTGGCCGGGATTCTACGTCACCGGCACACTTTACAGGCCGGCGAATCACGACGGCCCCTACGCGGGCATACTCTGCCCGCACGGCCACGGCGGGCGCTTCAGGCCCGAGAGGCAGGCGCGCTGCGCCGTCCTGGCCCGCATGGGCGCGGTGGTCTTCCTCTACGACATGGTCGGATACGGCGACTGGAAGGAGGCCGGCTGGTCGCACAAGGACACCCCGGAGGTGCTGCGGCTCCAGACGTGGAACAGCATCAGGGTCCTGGATTTCATCCTCTCACTGCCCGGAGTGGATCCGAAACGGATCGGCGTGACCGGCTGCTCGGGCGGCGGGACGCAGACGTTCCTGCTGACGGCCGTCGACGACCGCGTGGCGGTCCCTTTGCCGGTCTGCCAGGTCTCCGCGCATTTTTTCGGCGGCTGCGTATGCGAGAGCGGCATGCCCATCCACTGGGGCCCGAACCACAAGACCAACAACGCCGAGATCGCCGCCCTGGCCGCGCCGCGGCCGCAGCTTCTCATCTCCAACGGCAAGGACTGGACGAAGAACACCCCGCGGGTGGAGTTCCCGTATATACGGCACGTCTACAGCCTCTACGGCGCCGCCGACCTCGTCGAAAACGCCCACTTCGAGAACGAGGGGCACGACTACGGCACGTCCAAGCGCATGGCGGCCTATCCTTTCCTGGCCAAGCACCTGAAGCTCGACCTCAAGCGCGTGACGGACAAGGACGGCAAGATCGACGAATCGTTCGTGGTGGTGGAGGAATACCGGGACATGCTGGTGTTCGGTCCGGACAACCCCCGCCCCAAGGACGCGGTGAAGCCCAACACGCCGCTACCCTAGGCCGCCGGCACGGAACGGGGGGATCACCTCGGCTTGGCCGCGCGCCGCGCCTGGACGGCCCGGCCTATCTCGTCCGCCCGGCCTCGGTAGCGCTCCCACATGGCCGTTGTGAAGGCGTCGGCGGCGGCCTTGACCCCCTCCTCCGCGATCCACCGGTCCACGTACTCGAAAAACGGGCGATGCCCCCAGCACTCCACCATGCCCGTCAGCCGAGCGGCGAGCGCCTGGCCGACCCAGGTAGGACCGTTGAGCTTCCGGTAGCCTTCTGCCTTCAGGCCGTTGTTGTCCCCCTTCCCGAAGGCCGCCCACGTCGCCGGGTCGACCTCCTCGTGCCCCGCGTTGGGATTCGCCACGGCGATGCGCCAGAGCGCGGTCTGTCCCTTGAACCCCTTGCCGTGATACGTCTGTTGATCTTCCTGGAAGGTGGCGCGGACCTTCATCATGCCCTCGTGGTCCAGCATCAGCCCCGCGAAGAGGATCGGCCACTTGCGGCCCGAATTGTGCCCGCCGTTGCCGGGCCACAGGTCGTTGTTCGAAAGCACCGCGCCGTAATAGTCGATGCCCTTCTGTATGAAACGCAGGAGGATCTTCTCGTAACGCCGCTGAGGATCGTCCAGGAGGACCAGGAGCCCGATGGTCGAGACAAGGTTGGTGATCTCCCGGCCGTAGTCGGGCATGTTCTCCAGCGGATGCATCATGCGATTGACCCATTCCCGCTGGTGGTCCAGCCAGATACGCTCCAGCGCGCGCTCAAAGGGGGCCGGATCGGGAGGATTGACCGGGGGTTCCAGCCTCGGCAGGAGATCCCGCCGCAGGCGGCCGGCGACGAAGGACCCTTTCCAGTTGCCGACGTAGGCGGGGCGGAAGGCGTCGGCCGCGGGAGGACTCGCCACGCAGGTCAGCACCGCCGCGGTGCGCAGGGGACCTCGCGCGTACTGCCCCGGCACCGTATCCGGCGTCCTGTCCCCGACCTTCTGGAGGCTCGCGGCGGTAACCAGTGACTGACCCGGCTTCAGGACCAGTGGAAATTCCGCCCGCAGTGATGCGTCGTATCCGGCGCAGCGATCGTCATATCCCTGCTTCTCGCCCGCGGGCGGGTCTACAACGGAACCGTTGCGGCCCTCGGTTGGGGCGGGCGTGACGGCCTTCACCGTCACGGGACCTGCGACCCACCAGTCGCCGGTGACATATCGGCCGACGCGGGCGGGCTTCTCGAAGATCCACGTGATGCCGTACTGCGAAACCTCGGTCTTTTCATCCGCCTGCCGCGGCGGCGCGGCAAGGAAGGCACACGCCGCCAGGAACGAGAGCGCCCGCGGGGGGCGGCGAATGTCGCTCATGATTCCCCCTGAAATTCGATCCCGTATAACTATACGGAAGAATACAATAAGTTCGTCCATGGGAGTGGATGTCGTCGCGGGGACCAACGGCGCGCTGGGCATCATCCTCGCGGGGATCATGTGCGCCTTCCAGGCCGAACCCGCCAAGGAGCCGCAGGATCTCCCGGAAATCATCCCTGACCCGTCCGCCGGAGACTGGGTGGTGGACCGGTTCGCGGGCAACAGCACGGCCGGGCCGGCCTTCTTCCAGGGTCCCGCCCGGGAGGCCGGCGGCCTGGGCCGCTGCGGCGCCTGCCCGCTACCCGACGGCAGGGTGCTGATCCCCTTCGGCGAAGGACTTGCCGAAGTCGACCAGGGCGGCACACTCCGCCTGGTCCTGGAGGACCGGCTGCTCTTCGCGACCACCGCGCAAGTCACCGCCAACGTGATGGCCTGCGCCCCCGACGACGGGAAGGTGTACGTCGCCGGGCCCAACTGCGTCCGGCGCCTCGTGGAGCGGCCCGATGGCCCATGGGAGCTGGAAACCGTGGCCGGCACACCCGGCAAGGCGGGATTCTCCGACGGGCCGGCCAGCCAGGCCACCTTCACGCGCATCGACAGCATCGTAGCGCTCAGCGGCGGGGTCCTCATCGTCCTGGACGCCAACGAGCGCATTCGCCGGATCGAGAAAGGGCGCGTAATCACGATCACCGACGCGGTCCGCCGCGGCTCGCCGGTGGACGGGCCGCTCGACAAGGCGCGATTCAACATGATCGGCCTGGGCGGCAACATCTGCGGCGGCGAAGACGAGCACATCATCTATCTGTCGGACCACTGGAACTTCGCGGTCCGCAGGATCGACCTGAAGGCCGCGACCGTCACGACGGTCGCCGGCATGCCCAAGCCCTCCGAACCCTCTCCACGCGCGAGGCGGTACAACCGCGACTGCGACGGGCCGGCCCTGACCTGGGCCAGTTTCAACTCGGGCTGCGCCTATGTCTGCTGGGATCCGTTCCACCGGGCGCTCTGGTGCGGGGGACCGGACGAGAACCGTTTCCGCCGGCTGAAGGACGGCCAGATCCGCACCGTCATCGGGATCCGCGGCGACTCCCCGTGGCCGCGGGACGCCCTCGACGTCCCGGCGGAGAAGGTGAGGATGTCCTGGAACGCCGTGGTCGCGGTGGACGCCGCGGGACGGGCGTACCTCTCCTGCTCGGAGTTTCCCGAAGGATTGTGGCGGGCCCGCGACAAGAAGGAGGCCGGCCGGTGAAGTTCATCCTCGCGGCCCTGCTGCCGCTGCCCTCCGCGGCCGAAGGGACCGAAGGCATCACGGTCGGCGACGCGATACTCCTGCCCGCCCGCAAAGGCACGAAGGAGCTCCAGGGAACGCCGGCGGCGGCGTTCGGAGTTGACATCTACATGGTCGCCTGGCGCGAGGGGTGGCACGGCAAGGGTGGTTCCGCGAGGATCAACGCGGCGCGCGTATCGGAGGAGGGCCGGCTGCTCGACGCGGAGGGCATAGAGGTGGCCCCGGCCCGCGAGGGCGTCCAGGAGCGGCCCCGGATCGCCTACAGCGGCGGGGTTTTCATGGTGGTCTGGCAGGATTTTCGGAACGGGCGGGACTATGACGTCCTGGCCGCGCGGATCGACCGCGGTGGAAAGGTGCTGGACCGCGAACCGATCGTCATCGCAGGGGGACCGCGCAACCAGGTGCTGCCGGACATCGCCGGCGACGGGACGGGATTCCTGGTCGCCTGGCAGGGTCTACAGGGGGAGGAAAGCGCCTACCGCGGCTGGGCGGCGCCCGTATCGACCGAAGGGAAGTTGGGACGCGCGGTAGAGACGGGCGGCACGCACCAACCGGCGATCGCCTGGAACGGATCGCGATACCTTGTCGCCTGCGGCGGGACGGGCACTTTCCGTGGGGACGTACGAGCGATTCGGCTGAGTCGAGACGGCGCGCCGGAGGGCGGGCCCATCCTGGCGATCCGAGGCACGAAGGCGGCGACCTTCTCGGTTTCAGGCGTACCCGGCAGGGGATGGCTCGTGGTGGGTCACCGGAGCCCGCCCGACCCGTGGGGTTGGGGCGGACCGGGGGCGGTCAGGGCGGCGCTGGTGACCTCCGACGGCCGGCTGGAAAACCAGGATGCCGTCAAGGAACCCGCCGGCGTCAGGGAACGCCTGCCCGGCTGGCTGGACATGGGTTTGAGGAGATCCAAAGGCGACACCTGGCCATGGGGGGCGAGCGCCGCGGCGTTCGACGGGAGGCGCTCGGTGGTGGTCTGGACGCGCCATCACCTCTGCGGGGAGAAGATGACGAACTTCGAGAACAGCGACCTGATCGCCGCCCGCGTGGAGGGATATTCCTCGCTTGATCCGCAGGGCGTGCCGGTGGCGGCGTCCGGGGACGACGAGACGAATCCGGCGCTGGCGGGGGGCGGCGACGGCAGACTTCTGCTGGCCTTCGAGCGCCGCTCCGCGGACGGCCGCAGGGCCGTTCTCTGCCGCATCATCAGGACCGAATAGAGGCGTCTCTGAAGCGACGGCATGTTCGACCATGATATGCTTGGGATGCGTTTTCCTTCACGTGCGATTCAACAAATGCGAATCAAATTAGTCGTTGACAGGAAGGGAGGCAGATTGCGTTCTATGCTCTTTTGATTCAACTGATCACTTTCGCAATGGTCTGCGGTAACGGGTAAATTGCATGAGCAAGAACGCCTCCCTGGTACCGGCCCTGGTCTGGTTCGCCCTGGACGCCGCGGCCGGCCAGACGGACATTCGCAAGCTAGGGGTCGGCCAGATCTCCGATCCGATATCGCTCCAGGCGGCCCCTGACGGCACGCTCGTCTTGCTGGACCGTCGGGGGACGGGGCCGGCGATCCTGATCTTCGATCGCGACGGGAAAAAGATATTCGAGCGCCCGCTGCCGGCGGGGCTCGCACGCCCCCAGACGGCCGCGGCGGACTCCAAGGGATCGTTCCACGTACTGGCCGACCGCAAGGCGTGGAGGCTCCCGCACGACGACAAGGGCGAACCCCAGTTGGTCGAACCGGACGTCGCAAGCCTCGCCGTCAAGAAGACTTCCAAGGGGGAATATCTCTTCCTCCTCAAGAACCGCGAGGTAGTCGCGATGGCGCTCCCCGGCGGCGCACGCTCCTCGATACCGCTCTCCGCGTGGCCCGCCTCCGGAGGGTTGGGCCCACTGAGAGTGCGGGTAGACGGGCACCTTTACGCCTACGCCGACTCCGAGCGCCTCGTGTGGCACTTCGACGCCGCGGGGAAGCTCGTGGAGAAATTCGGCTCAGGGGGTGACATCCGCTGCGGCATCCCCTCCGGCTGCATCGGGCCGCACTTCGACGTGGACGACAGGGGAGACATCTACTGGTCGCTGGCGGACTACGGCACGCTGTGCCGGTATTCGGCCGACGGCAGGACCGGCGTCCAGTACAACGGGCAGGAGGCGTGGAACTCCCGATGGACCGGCCCGATCCATACCCTGGGCGGGTTCGCCCTCTCGGGCGACCGGGCATTCGAGACGGACGGCGGCCACAAGAGGATCACCTCGTTCCCCAAGCGCCTGGTCGAGGCCGGGGCGAAGGACGCCGAGACCGTCAGCACCCTCGCCTTCGGCCTCAACTTCAAGATCCGCTCCGACCGGCCCTACAAGCTCTTCACCGGCGACAAGGCGGCGTTGCAGATCGCCTTCGACCGCGGCAACCGCCGCATACACGAGGCGTCGCTCCGGTACGTCCTGCGGGACTTCCAGCAGTCCGTCGCGGCCCAAGGGACGCTCAAGTGTAACTTGCCGGGCGACGCCGCTGCGACATTCGACCTGCCGCTGACCCTCCCCCGGCTGGGATGGCACCAGCTGGACTTGTCACTGACCGCGGGCGGCGAGACGCTCATGGAGAGGGTCGCCTTCCTGGGACGCACCGAGGAGGATCCGCGCGCGCCGATCCCAGCGAAGGAGACGTCCGGATGGAACGACCTGGAGACGCACAAGATGGTCGGCCTGGGCCTCCACCGGATCCACTTCCAGACCGATCCCAAGGAGTTCGCAAACACCCTCCAGATCGCCGATACGGCGCGCAGGCTGGAGATCCCATTCTTCCTCCAGATCACGGACAAGAAGAACTGCACCCCCGAGAACGTGAAGGCCGTCCTCGAGAAGATGCCCGACCTCCCCGCCCTGGAGATCGTCAACGAGCCGAACCTGAACACGAGTCCCCGCGATTACGTCAGGTTGCTGGCGGCTTGCTACGAGGCGGCCAAGTCGGTCAATCCAAAAGTCATCGTCCTGGGACCGGCCCAATGTGGTACCGGGCTCGGCTGGTTCGAGGCATTTCTCAAGGAGGGCGGGGGCCGGTTCGTGGACGCGATCTCGGTGCACACCTACATGCGCCACAATTCCATGGATCCCTACCACTGGCAGTGGAAGATGAAGCGCCTGCGGGAGGCGATGGCCGCCCACGGGTGCGGGGACAAACCGCTCTGGCAGACCGAGCACGGATTCATGGCCGACTACCACGGCCACTGCCTGCGCCACCGCTGGCAGGCCCGGGCGGTGATGCTGGAATGCCTCACCCTCGACCGGTTCGGGATCGGGCCGGACCGCTACTTCTACTACTACCTGAACTACGGGGGCTTCGGCGGCTTCAGCTCGTACCTGGTCAACGACCGCCGCGAACTTTTTCCGGCGGCGCTGATGCTGCGGGAGAGGGCGCGCCGACTAGGCGGCCGGAAGTTCGCCCGCGCGCTCGACCTCGGCACGTTGGGGAACCTGCTGATCCTGGCCAACCTCTACGAAGGCGCCGACGGCGACGTCCTGGTCCTGGTGAACTGCGGCGCGTTACACCCCGTGGAGGTCGACGCGTCGCTGCCCGCATCGGCACGAGCCGCGGACGCCTTCGGCAACGCCGTGGCGCTCCCCCCCGGAGGCAGGGGTAGACTCTCCGTGGGCCGCTACCCCATCTACGTGGCGCTGCCCCCCCGCTCCGCCTTCTCCGTGTCGGTGCCCGGCTTCGGGAAGAACGTCGCGCCGGAAGCGAAGGTCGAGACGAACGACCCGGAAGCGCAGAAGAAGGCGGCCTTCCTGGCCAACGGGGCGCTGGAGTTCGACTTCGCGGACGAGCCGGAACGCGACGGATTCCGGGGGAGGCCGGACGCCCTGCCCATGGATGTCACTTTCCGCTTCGACTCGCCCAGGATCCTGAACGGGGCGATCGTCTACGGATCGCTGGCCGACAACGACAAGTGCACTCCCGTGGCGTACGAAGTGCATGTCCGGGCCGGCGCGGACTGGAAGAAGGTGGACCAGGTCAAGGTACCCGTGGATGGAAAGACCGTCCCGCTCGATCCGTCGGTGAAGCGGCTGACATGGTATGACAATCCCTGGATATTCCTCCACCGGTTCCCCGCGATGAAGACGGACGCCCTCCGCCTACGCATCACCGCCGCGACGTACGGCCAGTGGCCGGTGAAGGAGATCATGCCGGGGAACCTGCCGGCGAGGGCGCACCTACGGGAAGTGCAGATATACGCGGCCGACTGACCGCGCGAACCGCGTCAGACTGCCCATCCCGGCGCGTCGGCGCCCGCTCTTCGAGGTCCCACGGCGGGATGAACCGGAAGGCGATCGATCGGATGGCTTCCGAGAATCGCCCGCAGGGGGGGTTGACATCCGCTTATGCGCCGTGGTATCCCATGCCATGAACCATTGATCGGGAGGAACCCACATGTCCACGCCGGAGAACCTGAAGGAGGCGTTCGCCGGGGAGAGCCAAGCCAACCGTAGGTATCTTGCGTTCGCCCAGAAGGCGGAGGCGGACGGCTTCCCCCAGGTGGCCCGCCTCTTCCGCGCCGTCGCCGAGGCGGAGACCGTCCACGCCCACAACCATTTCCGCGCCATGGGGGGGATCAAGGGCACGGCGGACAACCTGAAGACCGCCATGGACGGCGAGTCCTACGAGTTCAAAAGCATGTACCCCCCCTTCCTGGCCGCCGCCGAGAAGGAGGGCCAAGCCGCCGCCGCCCGTGGCTTCAAATACGCCCTGGAGGTGGAAAAGATCCATTACGAACTCTATTCGAAGGCCCTCGAATCGGTGCGGTCCGGAAAGGATCTCCCGTCCGCCCCCGCCTACATATGCCCCGTCTGCGGCCACACCGTGATCGGAGAGCCCCCCGACCGGTGCCCCATCTGCGGGGTCCCCAAGGCCAAGTACCAGGAGATTCGCTGACCGCCGCCATCCGCGCGCCCGCCATGACGGGGAATCATCCCCAAGGCGGGGGCGCTCTCTTTTCCCCGAATCCCCGAGGGGTAATCCCCTGCCGGGGCTATATTGAAGTTGATGGACCGTGACCACGAGTCCGACGTCGCACGCCGCCTCCTGGCCGGCGACCGGCGGGCCGTGCGGGAATTCCACGCCCTCTACGCGGAGTCCCTCTACGCCTTCGCCTACTACAGGCTGGGACGCAACGCGGCCTTGGCCGAGGAAGCCCTCAACGAGATCTTCCACCGCGCCATACTGGGCCTGAGGCAGTACGACCCCTCCCGCGCCGGGATCTACACGTGGCTGACGTCGCTGGGCCGCGGCGTCATAACCGAGATCCTCAGGCGGGAGCGGCGCTGGCGCCGCCATGAAATCTCCTGGGAACGCGCCGACCGCGCGCTCATCGAGGCCGTCGGGGCGCTCGACCGGGAGGAGATGCCCGACCTGATCATGGAGCGCGAGGAAACCCGCCAGCTCGTCCGCGCCGCCATGAGCCAGCTCCCCCCCAAGGTCAAGAACCTCCTGGAGCTGCGCTACTGGAAGGGGGAATCCACCGGCGGGCTCGCCCGCCTCCTGGGCATGACCGAGAAGGCCGTGGAGTCGCTCCTGGCCCGCGCCCGGCAGGCCCTCCAGCAGAGTCTCCAGATCCTCGCGCGGGAATTGGGCACGATATCAAAACTGGAGGAGTGATGAGCGATCCGCTGGAACGGAACGTCGAACGGCTGATCCGGAAGGGATACCAGCCCGTGAAGCCTGACCCCCGGCTGGAGCGCGAGCTCATCCGGCGGATGCTGGAGTGGCAGGACCGGATCGCGCCACGGCGGCGCACCCGGCTGCCTGTGCGGGGCCTGGCGGCGGCGGGCATCCTCGGGGCAGCGGCCGCGTTATGGCTCGCCCTCAGGCAACGCCCCCAGGAGATACCACGGCAGGGTCGCGATCACCATACCGCCGTCCTGCCCGCCCCGGTCCGGGCGGAGGCCCCTCCCGCCGTTCCCGCCGCGCCGCGGCCCGAGACGGCCCCTGAACCCACGGCGCCCCCGCCCGAAATCCCGGAGGCGGAAACCCCCGCGATTACCCCGGCGACCGAAACCCCGCCGCCGGCGCCCCCGCCCGCCGCACCACGCCAGGAGGAGAAAAATCCTCAACCGCCCGCCCCGCAACCCGCGCCCCCGCCGGAAACCGCCGCGCCCCCGCCGCTCACCCGCGTGGCGGTCGCGCGGATCGAGGCCGCCTCAGGAGAGGTGCTCCTCTCGAGCGACGGGCGCAGGATCCCGGCCAAGGCGGGAATGGATCTCCTCTCGTCACAGGGGCTTGAAACCCTCGACGGGGCGAACGCATCGATCGCATTCGCCGACGGCACATCCCTTCAGATGGGGGCATCGACCCGCCTCGCGCTCGATCAGACCGGACTCGGCCTGGATCTGACGCGGGGGAACCTGGAGGCCAGGGTGACGCTGCGGAAGCCCGACGCCGCGATCCGCGTGCGTACGCCCCACGCGTGCATCGAGACCCTGGCGGCCTCATTCCTGATCTCGTGCGCTGAGGCCTCCACCCGGGTGGAGGTCCGGCAGGGACGCGTGCGGGTGGCGCGGTCCGGTGAGACCGCCGCCACGGAGGTGGGCGCCCAGAAGTACGCCGTGGTCGGCGCGGGGACCGGCCCGCCGGCGGCGCTGCCGCTGCCCCAGGCGAAACCGGGGGAGCCCGACCAGCGCGCCGTGGACGCCGCCGTCCGCCGCGGGACCGAGTACCTACTGAAGGCCGCCGTCTCCGAAAAGTCGGAGGAGCTCGTGCTGTGGACGCTGCTCCACGCCGGCGTGCCCGCCGACGACCCCCGGTTCCAGGCGCTGCTGTCCGAGGCGACCGGAGCGCCCCTGGCCAGGACGTACAACGTCTCGCTCCTGGCGATGGCGCTCGAGGAGATCGACCGCGCCAAATACCAGCCGCTCATCGCCCGCTGCGCGCAGTTCCTGGCCGACAACCAGTGCAGGAACGGGCAGTGGTCGTACGGGGAACCAACCACATACCCGGAGTTCACCGGTGCCCCCAGGCCGAACGTGGCCACCGGTCCCCGCCCCCCGGCGGCCAGGGACTACACGGCGGGACCGCGCGCCAAGCCGCCGGTGCGGCAGTCGATCGCGATCCGCAAGCAGAGGGACGGCCCGGCCTCGGGCGACAACTCGAATTCCCAGTACGCCGCGCTGGGGATCCGCGCCTGCCACGACGCGGGCATCGTCTTCCCACGGGAGGTCATCGAGCGCGCCGAGCGGGCCTGGCGCCAGGGAAAGATCGCCAGGGAGGTGGGCGGCTACCCGGAGGCCGGCTGGTGCTACGAGGCCGAAGGCGGCGGGCACGCCCCTTACGGGTCGATCACCGCCGGCGCCGTGGGGAGCCTGGCCATCTACGACTACGTACGCGACGGGGAGAAGGCCCGCAGCTGGAAGCGCGACCGGGACATCCACGCCGGTATCCGGTGGCTGGCCAATCACTTCACGGTGAGGGTCAACCCGGGCTCCTTCAAGGACCGGGAGAACGACACCCAGTGCATGCTCTACTATTACCTCTACGCCCTGGAACGGGCCGGTACGCTGTGCGGGACGGAGAACTTCGGGCCCAGGCGCTGGTACGCTGAGGGCGCGGCGTTCCTGCTGGAGGCCCAGCGGCCGGACGGCTCCTGGTTCGCGGAGCACAAGAGCAACAGGGCACTGTGGGACACCTGCTGGGCGATCTTGTTCCTCCGGCGGGCCACGCGACCCCTTGACGTGGCCAGCGTCGACGCCGGACGCGCCGGGGGCAAATGAACGTATCGGAGGATTTGGGTCCGTGAAGGCGCCGTCGATGGTCGCGGCGGTCCTGGCGCTGCTTGCCTCGGCCGCCTGCAGCAGATCGGGAGACGACGGCGCGGCCCCCGCGCCGATGCCCGGGGGCGCCATCGAAGGCCTGCCCGACGAGCCCGTGGCGGTCGGAGAGGTAGTCATATTGGACGGGTCGACGCTGGTGCCCCCGCCGGGCCCCGCGATCGCGGAGATCGCCTGGGACTGGGGCGACGGCGCCGTCCAGGCGGATCCCCCGGCTGTCCCGGCGTCCCATTCCTACTCGGAACCGGGGAGGTACGCGATCGCGATCACGGCGCGGTACGACGACGGGCGGGCCGTCTCGTGGACCGCGCCGGTGGTGGTGTACGACCCGGCGGCGCCGGTGGTGGAGGAGACCGCCAGGGGCATCCCGCTGGCGCGGGCGGTGGACGTGGTGGTGGTGGGCGGCACCAGCGGAGCGGTCGCCGCCGCCGCGGCCGCCAGGCGCGCGGGCGCCTCCGTATTCCTGGCGGCGCCGAGGCCGTATCTGGGCGAAGACATGTGCGGCCCACTTCTCACCTGGCTGGAATCCGGCGAAACGCCACCCCCTGGCCTGGCCGGAGAACTCTTCTCCGAGTCTCCGGCCAGGCCCATGCACCTCAAGCGCGTTCTGGACAGGGCGCTCGAGGAGGCCGGCGTGGAGTTCATCACCGGCAGCTTCGTCACGGAGGTGCTGCGCGACGGCGGAGGGGACCTCGCCGGCGTCGTGATAGGGAACCGGACCGGCCGGCAGGCCGTGGCGGCGAAGGTGATCGTGGACGCCACCGACCGCGCCTGGGTGGCGCGGATGGCCGGCGCCGCCTTCGCCCCGTACCCCGCCGGGCCGCAACAGTTCACGCGGGTCGTCATCGGGGGCGGCGCGTGCTCGGGCCCGGGGATCGTCCCGGAGACGATGCCCTTCCAGATCGAGGGGCGGCCCGTCCACCGCTACACGCTGACGATCGACATGGCCGACGGCTCGTGGAGATCGTTCGCCCTCGCGGAACAGATCGCGCGGGACATGACATGGGACGTGGGACAGGCGGACGACTCCGACACGCTCTTCCAGGTGCCGCCGGATCCCATGAACGCCCGGGCCGAGGTGACCGGTCCTTGGCCCGGGGCGGACGCCGTGGATCTCGACGCGTTCCGCCCGGCGGGGATCGACAGGCTCTACGTCCTGGGCGGATGCGCGAACGTGTCGCGCGCGGCCGCCGCGGCGATGCTGCGGCCGGTCGAGCTCATCGGCGTGGGAGAGCGCATCGGGGCCGCTGCCGCCGCCGACGCGGCCGCCGCGCCGGCGCCGTCGGGGGCAAGGCTCCCGGGCGGGCCGGTCTGCCCCGCGCGGTTCGGGGACACGTCGGAGATCCTCGCGGGCCTGCGCCCGACAGATCAGGCCGTCCCCTCCGTTCCGGCCGAGGCGCGCGGGATCCCGGTGATCGGCCGATACGACGTCGTCGTGATAGGGGCGGGCACCGCGGGGGCGCCCGCTGGGATCGCGGCGGGCCGCTCCGGGGCCTCCACGCTGATCGTCGAGTACCTCCACGGCATGGGCGGCATCTCCACCCTCGGGCTGATCGGCTCCTACTACTACGGCTACCGCGGCGGATTCACGGCGGAACTGGACGCGGGCGTAGCCGGCATGGGGAGCGGGACCTACGTGGTTAAGAAATCCGAGTGGTACCGCCGGCAGAACCGCGCCGCCGGGACCGAGATCTGGTACGGCGCGCTCGGCTGCGGGGCGTTCAAGAGGGGTTCCGACGTGCGGGGCGTCGTGGTGGCGACCCCCCAGGGCCGCGGAGTCGTGCTGGCGGAGGTCGTCGCGGACTCCACCGGCAACGCGGACGTCGCCGCCGCAGCCGGCGCGGAATGCACCACCACCGACGGCAGTACCGTGGCCGTCCAGGGAGCGGGGCTCCCGCCGGTGGCGCTCGGGGCCAGCTACACCAACACCGACTTCACCTTCATCGACGACACCGACGCGACGGATCTATGGCACGTCTTCCTCTGGGCGCGGGAGAAGTTTTCCGGTTATTACGACCTGGCCCAGATAGCCGACACGCGCGAGCGGCGGCGCATAGTGGGCGACTTCACCATGACGCCGATGGACATCGTGAACCGGCGGAGGTACCCCGACACCGTGGTCTACTCATACAGCAACTTCGACAGCCACGGCTTCACCGTGCACCCCTACTTCCTGATCTGCCCGCCCGACAGCGCCGGGATCTACGTGGACGTCCCCTACCGCTGCCTGCTGCCTGCGGGGCTCGACGGCATCATCGTCACGGGACTCGGCATCAGCGCGCACCGCGACGCGATGCCGGTTATCCGGATGCAGCCCGACGTGCAGAACCAGGGTTACGCGGCGGGCCTGGCGGCGGCGACCGCCGCGGCCGCGGGGGTGGAGCCGAGGGCGATCGACGTCAAGGCGCTCCAGGCCGCCCTCGTCGCGAAGGGCAACCTGCCCTCCCGCGTCCTCACCGACGTCGATTCCTATCCCTACTCGGCGGCCCGGATCCAGGAGGCCGTGGACGCGCTCACGTCGGGCCCGGGGATAATCGTGGACGACGACGACCCGGCGCCCGCGTTCCAGGTCACCGGGACGTGGACCAAGAGCACCTCCATACCCGGCTACTTTGGCTCAGGATACAGGCACAACGGCCACGTCACCGGGACCACGGCAACGTTCACGCCGACCCTGCCGGCTGGAGGCGCGTACGACGTCTACCTGCGGTGGACCGCCGAACCCAACCGGGACTCGGCCGTCAAGGTGACGGTGAACCACAAGAACGGCTCCTCCATCCTCAGCGTCAACCAGGAAATCGACGGGGGGGAGTGGAACCTGCTCGGGACATACGAGTTCGACGCCGGCGCATCGGGCTCGGTCGTCCTCGAGGCCCTCCGCGGCGGGGATTCGGATCACGTGATCGCGGACGCCGTCTGCTTCGCGGAGCCTGGCTCGGTCCTCATGGATCCGGCGGCGGCGCTGGCGGTCGTGCTGACGGACACGGCGACGGCGATCCCCATGCTGCGGGCCAGGCACGACGGCGCCGCGACGCCTGCGGCGGGGAAGCTCGCGGCGGCCCGCATATTGGGGATGCTGGGGGACGCCACGGGGGCGTCGACCCTGGCGGCCAAGGTCTCCAGCTATCCTTCCTGGGACACCGGATGGAACTTCAGGGGCATGGGCCAGTACGGGGCCAGCATCAGCGAACTCGACAGCTACGTCATCGCCCTCGGGCGGACCAGGGCGGCGGGGACCGCCCTCGGTCCCATCCTCGACAAGCTCATGCTGCTCAACGCCGAGGAGGAATTCTCCCACCATCGGGCCGTCGCGATCGCCCTCGAGGCGCTCGGCGACCCGGCGGCGGCGGCGCCCTTGGCGGCGCTCCTCACGGTTGACGGCATGACCGGGCATCACGTCACGTCGATGGCGGAGGCCAGGGCGCGTTACGGTACCGATCCCAACGAGAACGGCCCGAGGAACCTCTCGCTCCGGGAGCTCCACATCGCGCGGGCGCTCTTCCGGTGCGGCGACTATGGCGGGATAGGTGCCGCCATCCTGGCGAACTACGCGGGGGATCTCCGGGGCCACTACAGCCGCCACGCGCGGGCGATCCTGGCCGGCCGGTAGCGTAGGGGCGGCGACGCGGCGGCCCGGATCCGCTATAGGCCATATATGATCCAGATTGCGGCCCTGCTGGCGTGCGCCGCCCCCCAGTACGATGAGAGCCCTTGGGGCATCGCGCCGTCCCACTCCGCATCCTGGGGCGTGGAGTCGTGGGCGCCCGCCATAGCCGAGACGGGGATCCGCTGGATGCGGGGGTTCTACCAGGGGGATCCGGACCGCGTCCTGGCCGCCGCGGAAAAGAGCGGCTTCAGCGTGGCCGGCATACTCCAGTGGAGCAAGAAAGGCGGCCCGCACACGTTCCCCTCCGACGCCATCCCCGAGTGGAAGGCATACGTCGCCGACATCCTGAAAAAGACCCGCGGCCGGGTCCGCCACTGGGAGATCTGGAACGAGCCGCCGAATTTCAGCCGGAGCAAGTCGCCGGCGGAATACGCGAAGATAGTCGTCGCGGCATACGAGACGGCCCGGGAGACGGATCCATCCGTCCGAGTCGGGCTCGCCGCCCAGAGCGTAAACCTCAATTTCCTCGCCCAGGCGCTCGACGCCGGGGCGGCCGGCCGATTCGACCACGTCACGGTCCACCCCTACGAGGTCATGGACCTGGTAGCCGACGGCTGGGAGGCGCAGTTCCTCAGCATCGTGCCCACGATCCGAAAGCTCCTGGCCGACAAGAGCCCGGCGCAGAGGGACGTCCCGGTCTGGATCACGGAGGTCGGGCAGCCGGTCGAGAAGGGGATAACCCCGGAGCGGCAGGCCGACACGTTGGTGAAGGCCTTCACGCTGGGGCTTGCCCAGGGCGTGCGCCGCATCCACTGGTTCGAGGCCGTCGACGGCGACTCGGGCCCCTTCGGGCTCATCGCCGGCGGCAACGGGACGGGGCCGAGACGCCCGTCCTTCACCGCGATGACCCACATGATCAGGAGCCTCGGACACAAACCGCGCTTCATAGGCTGGCTGCCGCCCGACGGCGGGTACCGCGGATTCGTCTTCGATGGCCCCGAGGGGGCCGTCATGGTCGCGTGGGCCGGGCCTGGATCGAAGGTCCGGGTTTCACTCGGCGCGAGGGTCCGCCTGCTCAAGCCCGCCACCGGCGAGGCGTCGGAGACGGAGGCGTTCGACCTGACGAGCAGTCCCGTCATCGTCACGGGCGTCCCGGCCGCGACGGTCGCGGCGGCCCGCGCCAACCTGGGGCGTCCATACCCGTGGGGAGGCGACTACACGGGCGCGCCATCGGTGAGCTGGGAGGCGCCGGCGGTCGAGAGGGGCCTGCATCCGATCGGGCCGGGGGCGATCGCGATGATCGACGGCCGCCAGGCGCGCGACGTAAGCGCCTCCAGCGGCTTGAGCTTCACCGTCGACCCCAACTTCCTGTCGTACGACACCGTGCCGATCAGGATCACGGCGGCGTTGCGCCGCAACGGCGACAGGGCGGCCGGCTTCAACCTGAAGTACGAATCGACGTCGGGGTGGAATGCGGCGGGAGGATGGTACACGATCCCGCCGGGGCCGCAGTGGACCACGCAAACCTGGTCCATCAAGGATCCGCAGTTCGTGGGCAAGTGGGGCTTCCATTTCTCCTTCGATTCCGACTCCAGGCAGCACAGCGGTTACAGCGTCATGAGCGTCACGGTCGCCAGGGACTGACGGCCGCGCCGCGATCGGTCCTCCTTTGACTGCACCCGAGGCCGGGAGTTAGGATAGTTCCCCTGGAGGCCGGCCCCGGGAAGGCCGGAGGACGAGAACGCCGATGACTTCCGCCGACGCGGGGCCGGCCGCTCAGAGCGCGGGGCTGACGCCCGAGGCCCACCGCGAGAAACGGCTCGTAGCGCTCAGCTCCGTCATGGCCGCCGTCCTTTTGACGGGGGCAAAGCTGGCCGTGGGACTGCTCACCGGCAGCCTCGGGATCATGGCCGAGGCGGTCCACTCCGGCCTCGACCTGGCCGCGGCGGTGCTCACCCTCTTCGCCGTCCGGTATGCTGGACGCGCCGCCGACGAGCGGCAGACCTACGGCTACGGCAAGATCGAGAATCTCTCGGCGCTCGTGGAGACCCTGCTGCTCCTGGCGACCTGCGTCTGGATCGCCGTCGAGGCAGCCGGCCGCCTGTCGGGAGCGAAGGAGGTCCACGTGGACGTGAACGCCTGGTCGTTCGCCGTCATCGCGCTCTCCATCGCCGTGGACGTCTCCAGGTCCAGGGCCCTCTACAGGACCGCGAAGAAATACCAGAGCCAGGCGCTCGAAGCCGACGCGCTCCACTTCTCCACCGACTTGCTCTCGTCGGGCGTGGTCCTGATCGGGCTCCTGGGCGTGCTGGCCGCGCGCGCCTGGGACGTGCCTCTCCTGGAGAAGGCCGACGCCGCGGCGGCACTGGGCGTGGCGGCCGTCTCCGTCGGCATAAGCCTCCGCCTGGGCCGGAGGACCGTCTCCGACCTCCTCGACCGGGCGCCGCCCGGGCTGCGCGACGAGATAGCGCGGCTGGCGCGTGGCGTCCCCGGCGTCTCCGAGGTCCGCCAGGTGCGGGTGCGCCGGAGCGGCCCGGAGATCTTCGCCGACGTGACCGTCGGGGCCTCCCAGGAATCCGCCTTCGAGCGCGTCCACGAGATCACCCGCGGGGTGGAGGCCGCCGTCCGCGCCGCCTTCCCCAAGGCGGACGTGGTGGTCCACGCCGAGCCGATCGAGGCCGCCGGCGACATGAAGGCCTCGGTGCGCGCGCTTGCCTCGCGGCAGGGGGCGACGGCGCACAGCATCCGGGTGCTGGACGAGGGCGGCGGCAGGCAATCGCTGGAGCTGCACCTGGAGGTGGACAAGTCGCTGAGCGTCGGCGAGGCACACGCCAGGGCCGAGGCGTTCGAGAAGTCGGCGCACGAGGCGTTCCCCTCCCTGCTGCGGGTCACCACCCACCTGGAGCCCTCCGGGGAGGATCAGAAGACCACGCCGACGCTGCCGGGGGACGACAGGGCCATCGAGAGGGCGGTGGAGGCCGCATCGAGGGAGCTCGGCATCAGGATCCACCCCCACGACATGGAGGTGCGCCGCGCCGGCGGCGAGCTCACTGTCACATTCCACTGCCTGCTGGACGCCGCGCTGGGCATCGAGCCGGCGCACGACCTGACCAAGAGGCTTGAACAGGCCGTCCGCGCGCGCGTCCCGGAGATCGCCCGCGTCGTGATCCACGTCGAGCCGCGCGAGGGACCGCCGACGGCTATCGCCAAGTGAATCCGCCGTACCCCTTCGGGTGCCTTGAATCCACAGGGGCGATGATCCGTCTCGGGTGACCTTATGCCCCTATAGAATGATCAGCGTACTACGCGGCCGAGACGCCCCTGAATGAACTGTACAGCGCGGTCGTTGAAAAGGCTGTCCCAGCCCGTCACCCACAAGTCTCCCTCTTTCAATCTGTATTGCGCCTGGGTCCTTACGTCGAGCGATTTCCAATCCTGGCGGAATTTTACTATTATGCGCATGCGGTAATCCGCCCTGCCTTCCTCCATCATCCAGTCCGTGGTGAGATATCCGATCAGCCTGTCCGTTCTGTTTATATCATAGCCCTAAGGAGCATGATCAAGCCAGACACCAGCACACGCGGCTTCATCATAATTGTCTCCAATAATGCAAAGAACCCTTCCATATCAACTATCCGCTTTTCCTATCCGCTGTCAAGCCTGAATCGTGATAGAATAATCGCAGCGGTTCGCGGCCGCCGCCGGTATTAAAACCATGGGCCGCCGGCACGGCGGCGGAAGGGGAACGAAAGGGAGCGACGGAACGCCATGTGTCCCGATACCCTTATCCGGATCCGCACCTGCTTCATCCGCCAGGACGAGAAGGGGATCAAGAAGGAGCGCTTCTACTCCACCGGCGGAGAGCTCCTGGTCCGCCGCGAGGAGGCCACCGGCGCCGTCGTCGGGTTCGAACTGACCTGCGAGCGCCCCGACGGCAGCGGCCTCGACTACGTGGGCTGGAGAAAAGGGCAACCACCGCGGACCGGATTCATGGAATCGGGCGACCGCGCCGCGCGGTCGAAGACCAGCTCCACCATAAACCTCCACGCGGCGCCCAACCACGCCATCCTGCGCCGCGCGGCCTCCTTCGTCTGCGACCCACGCAGGAAGCTCCCGCCGGATCTCCAATCCTTCATCGTCTCACGCCTCAGGCACCCCCAGGCGAAGGAAACCGGCACGAAGCGCCGGCTGCCCCAGGCCCGACCATGAACAGGTCACTGCCGGCGTGGGTCTCTCTGGCCGCCTTCCTCGCGGCCGCCGCGGGGCCCGCCGAACCCCCGCAGGACGCCCCCGCGCGCGAGCGTATCGCCGCTCAGATCATGAAACCCTACGCCGGCCCGAGCGTCCGCGGCGTGGACGCCTCCACCCTGCGCGGCAAGGTGATGTGCGGCTACCAGGGCTGGTTCGCCGCCGAGGGCGACGGCTGCGGCCGCGGCTGGTACCACTGGAAAGGTCCCCGCGGATTTATGCCCGGATCCTGCACGATCGATCTCTGGCCCGACGTGAGCGAACTCGATCCCGACGAGCGCTACGCCACCGCATTCCGGCACGCCGACGGCCGCCCCGCGGAGGTCTTCAGCAGCTTCAACCAGAAGACCGTGCTGAGGCATTTCAAGTGGATGCGCGACTACGGCATCGACGGCGCCTTCGTCCAGCGCTTCGCCACGGAGGTGGCCCACCCCCCAGGCCTTCGTCAGTTCACCACCGTCCTGGCCCACTGCCGCGAGGGGGCCAACCGCCACGGGCGCGCCTACGCCGTCATGTACGACCTCTCCGGCCTGGGGGCCGGCCAGACCGCCCGCGTCATGGACGACTGGCGGCTACTGGTGGAACGCATGCAGATCACGAAAGATCCCGCATACCTCAGGCACCGGGGACGGCCCGTCGTGGCGGTCTGGGGGATCGGATTCAGCGACAACAGGAGGTACACCCTGGCCGAGTGCGCAGCGCTGGTGGACTTCCTGAAGAACGACCCCAAGGCCGGCGGCAATACCGTCATGATAGGCCTCCCCGCCTACTGGAGGACGCTCGAGCGGGACTGCGTCAAGGACCCCTTCGTGCACGAGATCGCGCTGAAGGCCGACATCGTCAGCCCCTGGACGGTCGGCCGCTACGGCAACCCCCGCGGCGCGGCGGACTACGCGCGCCAGGTCCTCGCCGCCGACCTCGCCTGGTGCCGCGAGCGCGACAAGGATTATCTGCCGGTCGTCTTCCCGGGCTTCAGCTGGCACAACATGAACCCCGACAAGCCGCTCAACCAGATCCCGCGCCTCGGCGGCAGGTTCCTCTGGACCCAGTACGTCGAGGCCAAGAAGGCCGGCGCGACCATGATCTACCAGGCCATGTTCGACGAGGTGGACGAGGGAACGGCGATATTCAAGTGCACCAACGATCCGCCGGTGGGGGAGTCCCCCTTCCTCACCTACGAGGGGCTGCCGAGCGACCATTACCTCCAGCTGGTCGGCGCCGCCGCGCGGATGCTGCGCGGGGAGATACCCCCCACCGACGAGCCCCCCGACCTTCCCCGCAAACCCTGACGCCCTTCCTTGACGCCCCGGGCGCGGAACCGCTATAGTGGCCGCGCTTCGAAAGGAAAGGGGGCCTGCCATGGCAAAGTCGAAGGGGAAATCGCTCCACAGCGTGTGCCGATGGACGTTCAACCCGGGCAAGGGCGGCTTCGTCCCCGGCGACGTCCGGCCCGAATGGGGCGGCAAGGACTTCGATACGGTAAAGATGATCGAGCTGACGGCCAAGAAGATCGCCCCGCGGGTGCCCGACAACGTGGTCCTCGGCGTCGAGATGCACTACGACAGCGAGGTCTGCGAGAAGACCGCCGCCGCCGTCGCGGACGCGCTGGTCTCCAACAAGCTCTACCTGGCCATGTCCACCCCAGGCGCCCACTCGCACTTCGCCTACGGCGGCATCACCTCGCTCGACCCGAAGGAGCGCAAGGCGGCCGACGAGTTCGGCGCCCGCGCGCTCGAGATCACCTACGGCCCCCTCCGGAAGGCCTGGCACCCCGAGGGGGACAAGGCGCCCTCCTTCGTGCTGTGGAACGGGTCGTTCGGCTACGATCTGGCCTCGGTGGGGATCCGCCGGATGTACGAGAACCTAAAGGAGAGCGTGGCCGGCCTCTGCAAGACCGAGGCGAAGATGGGAGGCAAGCTCTTCATCTGCTTCGAGCCCAAACCCAACGAGGGCCACCCCGCCATGCTCATCCCCACCGTCGCCAGCGCCATCCTCTTCTGGCGGCGGCTGGAGGAGGAGTACGGCGTCCCGCGCAAGCAAAAGGGCGTCAACAAGGAGTTCGGCCACTCGGAAATGATAGGCCTCGACCACGTGTACGACACCGTCGAGGAGATCGACAACGGGATGCTGCTGCACATGCACCTCAACAGCCAGGGCTACAACGACGGCATCATCCTGGGCGGCCCCGGCAAATACGACATCGACCACGGCGCGCGCGTCAACGGCATGAACGTCGCCATCGCCGGGCTCATCGCCGAGGCGGGCTTCGGCCGCTGGAAGGGCCACGACATGCAGCCGAGGGCTTACGACGACGCCGCCCAGGCCGTGGACCGCGTGGTCCGATCCATACTCAGCTGGGAGGCCTGCGCCGAGGCGGCCGCGGATCTCGATACCAAGACCCTCATGAAGCACCTCGCCGCGCGCCAGACGGCCAAGGCCGAAGATCTCATGCGGGGCGCCGTCGTCAGGGCGCAGCAGATATTCGACCGGCTGCTGAAGGAGTGACGCGCCGGCCGGTCCGGCCACGCACGGCTACTTGAGCTGGACGATGCCGAGGCAGTCCACGTCGCCCCCGGCCCTGCCGTGGAGCCCCACCACGGGATAGCCGTCGCCGCCGAGGAGCTTCGTGTCCGCCTCGTTCCCCAGGATCCAATCGCTCTCGTAACTGTCGGCCGGGTTGAGTACCGGTCCCACGATCTTCATGAAGATCACCCTGAACGCATAGACACGGTCGCCGCCCCTCAAACGAAGGCCTCCTACCGCATATCCAGGCTTCGCCCGGATCACTACCTCCGTGCCCCCCCTGTCGCCGTGCGCCTGCCCCATGACGTCCCCCTCCCAGATCGGCTGGATCTGCCGGAGCCTGTTCTCCTTCATCAACTTGAACCCTATGAGGAACGGATCGCCGTCCCTCAACTCCTCCCACGGCCCCCCTCCCCCACCGCCGATCGCCTCCGACTTGACCCGCCTGGCGGGCCTGGGTGGCGTCCCCATCGACCACAGCTCGATCCCCGAGAAGAACGCCGTCCCGCGCGCCGCCGCGACTTCGATCTTGCCGCCGACCGGCTCCGCGGACCATGGCCCAAGACGCACCCATTCCCCGGCGGACGAAAACTTCACCTGCCCCTCCGCCGTCTTGCCGTTTACCCTTACCTCGTACGCCCCTTGCGGGGCATCCCGCGGCTCCCACACGGTCAGGTAGACCTGATACCTGCCGGCGGGCACGTCGGTCAGGACCACCTTCGGGCCGTCCCTGGAGGAGATCGACGAGCGGATCATCCTCGCGCGGTCCGGATCCACCAGGGGTTTCAGATCCACGTCCAGCCGCTCGTGGCCCGTCCCCGCCGCCGCGTAACCGCCCGTCTCGCGGCCGGACCACTGGCATCGATCCACCGCGACCGCTGGACCGTTGAGATTGACCGCCCGGCGGAAAAATACCTCGCCGACGGTGACGACGACGGGCGCTGAGATGGCGACCCTGCCGGACTTGTCCGCGGCGTGCGCGAAGAGTGGATATGAACCCTCGGGAACCCGCGACCAAGTGAACGACAGGGGATTGCCCCTGGGCACTCCCAGCCGCCGCCCCCCCTGGAATAACTCGATCCGCGGGGTGCCCTCGGCGCCGGAGACTTCCACCGAAAGGGGCACGTTCGCCGGCGCCTTGGGAAACGTCAAGGAGTCGGCCGCAATGCCGACCCCCAATTGACCACTCTGGCCGGCCACGAAGGGCGAAAGCCTGTTGCGGGGGATGGGCCGCTCCTGGGTGCCGTCCGGCAGCTGCCAGCCCACCTGCACGTGATCGGCCGAACCCCCCTCTTTGTGAAGCGCCTCGACATAGTAACGCCGGCCCTTCACAAGAAGTTGCGGTTGAGATTGCTGGCCGGGCTTACCCCACCAGTTGTTGTAGCCGGTGGCGCCCTTCTGCTCGGCGATCTTCTTCTTGTTGGCGGGATTCTCGTCGGTGCTCAGCCAGAGCTCCCCGTCATCGTCCGTGCAGATCCAGAAAAAATATTGGCCGGTCACCGGGGGATGCACGTACGCTCGCAGCCGGCTCCCGTAATTGTCGCCGCTGTCGCGCGGTCCCTCGAAATCCTGGACCAGGGAAACGCCCGACGGCTTGCCCCCGGCGAACGAGGGATGGCCGGTCAGGTTGGACACCTTCGTGCCGCCGATGCCGGTCCAGACCTCCCTGAGCACGCCGCCGGAGCCGAGCGGCTTGAAAAATCCGACAAGATCCCAAGCGCTCGGTCTGCCGGCCTCGAGCGCCCGCAGTTCATCCTCCTTCGGAAGCGCTCCGCGGATCGATGAGACCAGCATGGCCGCCACGGCGAATCCCTGCTGGTCCGAGATTATGCGTATCCTCTTGGTCCCCCCCTGCGTGTGTTTCAGCGCCGGCAGGGCTATCCACTCGAACCGCGCGGGCGTCTTGGGGCCCCCGTGCGCCGCGTGGTTCTTCGTGAGCCTCGCCAAGCCGTGCTTCACGGGCGCCATGACGGGGCCCCCCGGGTCGCAGCGCACCGGGATCCCCGTGGTCTCCCCCGGCGTCTCGAGGTCGCTCGCCTGGATGTAGAAGGCGAAGGTCTCCTGGCAACACCCCCCGGCGAGGACCCACGCGCGATACTCCGATCCGGCCGGCGCGGAGTAGGCGACCTCGACGGCGTGCTCGCGCCGCCGGTCCCGGTCGGGAACGTCGTCGCGCATCACCCAGGCTATCTTCCTCTTCGGCAGCGGCTGGAGCGCGAAGTTGCCCGACGCATTTAGGTCGGCGCACCCGAAGTAGTACTCGCCCAGCGCCTCCGGCCCCGCTTCGAGCGCCGTCCTCGACCTGCGGACGACGAGCGTATCCCCGCGCTCCTTCAGGAGCCCGGCGAAACGCTCCACAGACGAGCCGCGGGAGGCCGGGTCGAAGAATCCGTCGACCGCCTCGCGCAGCCTCCTGCGCGCGTCCGCCTCCGCGGCGGCGTTCTCCACCGACAGCAGGCGGCCATATTCCTCGTACTTGGGCGGGATCGTCCCCAAGTGCCTCCTGGCCCCTTCGGAGTCCCCCTCCAGCGCGCAGAATATTCCGGCGGCGCGGCGGTCGGCCTCCGAAGGAGCGGCGCGGGCGGCCAGGAAGATTTCGGCCAGCGACGAGGCAAGCATCTCTCCCGCGCAGATCGCCCGCGCCTCCGGCGAGGGGCGGATCTCGAACAGCATCTTCTCGGCGCGGCGGACCGGCTCATCCACGCGGACGCGGCGGCCGTCGGCGGCAAGGATGTCCGCCGCAAGGTTCTGCCCCGCGGGCCACTTCAGCAGGATCGACTGCACCTCCTTCCACAGGGAGGCGGCGAGTTTCATGTCCGCCAGATCCGTCTCCGCCTCCGCCTTGAACGCCGCGTCGGAAAGTCCGGATTTTATCTCCTCGAACCTGCGGATCGCCGCGTCGTAGTCCCGCGCCGCGGCGTGGATCGCTGCGGGCCTCCAGCGTTCCATGTAGGCGCGCGCGGCGGTGGAGAGCGCCGTGACGGGCCTCTCCACTGGACGCGCCGGCGGCGGATCGGGCAGCGCCGCCGCAGTCGCCGATATCCGGAAACGTCCCAGCACGTGCCTCTGGTGGGCGGAGAGGCACTCCAGCGTGAAAACGAACGTCCCCCCGCCCACCGGCTCCAGGAGGTGGAAGACCGCCGAGTGGTCCCGCCCCGCACGGTCGTGGATCGCCCAACCAGTCAGCGGATCGCCGTCGAGGGCCGCCGAGGATGGCCAGCCCTTCTGCTCCCACGAAGAGGAGGCCCCCTTGAAGGCTGGCGCGCGGCCGCCGATCTCCGCCCTGAACTCCGACAGGACGAAATTCCCGTTGTCCGAGCGGCCCGGCCCGGCCCGGGGGAGCGAGGAGTCCGCCAGCGCCTCCAGCCGGAACGCGGTGACGCCCTTGAGATCCGACCGGGCGGTCACGACGAAGATGTCCTGGTCGGGCCCCGAGGGGGCAGCCAGCAGCGATCGGTCCTCCAGCTTCCTCAACGCCGCCCCGCTGGAGGCCGAGTACGCCTCGGGGTCAAGCACGACCCACGGATCCGCCTCCGGCGCCGTGGGGGCCGTCCTCATCCGCTCCAGATCCCCGGAAAGGCGCGCGATCGCGTCCGACCATTCATTGTCGGGATGGCGGCCGCGGGCGGCCTCCAGGCATCTAGCCGCCTCCTGGTGATCGCCTTTTTCGAGGAGTGACTTGACCTGGGCCTCGAGCGCGGACAGGTCGCTGGAGACCTTCTCCGCCCGGCGCGCCTTGATCGCGGCGACCTCGAGGCCGGCCCGCTCCGCCAGGGGCGTCCCCTCGCCGGCCGACGCGACCTTCTCGAAACGTTCGATCTGCCCCGCGAAATCGTCCGGATTCGCCTGCCGATAGGCCATCGCGGCCTCCAGGAGCGACTCGGCCCGATTCAGCCGCGCGTCCTCGGCCGGCCGCGGGGGGACTGGTGCGGCCGGCGCCGCCGGCTGAGGCTCGGGCTCGGCCGGCCGCCGCGAGGCTCCTCCGCTGGCCAGGACTACGATCAACGCGACGACCGCCACCAGGACGAAGGCGCCGCCGAGGCCGAGGAAGAACATCTTCGACCGCCTCGGCGCGGCCTCATCCACCGCCTTTTCTTCCGCGCCGGCGGCCCCGCGGAGCATCCTGAGGCGCGTGCTGCTGCCGACCTCCGCCGGGCGCAGCCGCGAACTGCTGCCGGTCTGAGCGGGTTTGACCGCGGGGAGGCGGGCGCTGCTGGCGCCCTTTCTGGCCTCCGACTCCTTCATCTTGGCGGAAAAGGCGTCGCGTTCGGCGGGGGGCAGCGATTCGAGGATCTTCCTCGAGCAGTCGAGACAAAGTATTTCGTTCTCGATCCGGAAGGCCTTTCCCTTCTCGAAATCCTTTCCGGTGATGCGCACCCTGCAACTGTCGCAGTATACGACTTCGCTGCCCATTGACCGCCTCCAACAGCCCTGGAAATATTATATGTGAACCGCTGGCCGGATTGCGTTATTTCGACCCGCGAACGCGGACCCGAAACAAGCAAGCCAGTTGACGACCAGGCCCGCCGCCCTGTAGTCTCATGCGGAGACTTCAAGGAGGACGAACACGATGGCGGCTCGGAAGATGGCGGAGATCAAGGTGACGGTCAAGGACCAGGTGGGGGAGCTCGCGCGCGTCCTGGGACTGGCGGCCCAGGCGGGCGTCAACGTGCTGGCCTTCTGCGGCCACGGCGGCGGCCACGGCGGAGAAGGGATAATACTGATGGTGCCCGACAAGCCCGACAAGCTGGAGGCCGCGCTCCGGAAGGAACACATCCCGTTCGAATCGAGCCCCGTCGTCGCCATCACCGGGGCCGCCGGGCCCGGCATGGGGGCGAAGATGGCCGGCAAGTTCGCCAAGGCCGGCATCAACATAATACACTCCTACGCCTCGACCACCGGCACGGGGGATTCGACGACCATATTCCGCGTGGAGAACCCGGATCAGGCGCTGAAGCTGCTGAAATCGTAGATCCGCCGGGTCGAAGGACCGGATCACTCCTCCCGCGCGACGCCCTCGGCGTACACCCGCAGCGACCGGGCCCGAGCGCGGAACTCCCGCGCCTCCTGAAGGCGCGCGTGGAGCTCCTTCATCCTCTCCCGCGCGCGCTCAGCCGCCTCGCGCAGCTGGGCCTCGGTCATCTTCCTGACGCCGTCGATGACCGCCCGGATGTCGACCTTCACCTCAGGGACGGGCGGAAGCCGGCCGGCCTGCGCGCACCGCCTGCGGAGATCATCCACCTTCCGTTCCGCCTCCCCCGCGTCCCGGATCCGCCCGGCGATCCACGCGCGGTACGCGTCCCACTGGAGGCCCTCGTGCCAGTCCCCGGTGCGGAACATGAGGCTGATCTGCCTCCCGAGATCGACGGACGCCTCGCGGCCGCCGACGACGACGGCCCCATCGCGCCCCGCGATGCCGAACCTGCGGCAGACGGCCGCGTGGCTGCCCAGGAGATCGGCGACGCTGCGGGCCTCCGCCTTGAGGCCCGGCACCGTGAGCTCGACGCGCCCGCTGCCGTGCTGCCTGAATTCGACCGTCACACCCCCGTCGGTCTGACTCACCACGATGGCCGGCTGCGCCTCCCGCCGCAGCCGCTCCTCCAGCTCGGAGATCACCTGGCCCACGTAAACCCGGTCGCAGTCGGCCGCGGCGGCCGCCCGCCTCAGCTCGTCGACCCTCTCCGGCGGCAGCCGCCGCAGGGCCTTCTTGGCCGCCCCGCGAACCGCCACGTCCGCGCCGGCGGTCGCCCTGACCAAGTCGACCAGGTTCCGCGCCGGGGCGGCCTCCGGGGCCATGAGCTCCTCCAGCTGCGACAGGCGCAGCGAGACAAGCCTCACCGCCGGGTTCTCGGGGGCGGCCGCGGCGGCCTTGCGGGCCTTCTGGATATCGTCCGCCGCCTCCCGGGCGAGGAACTCCAACTGCCGGGCGCGGGCATCGGCCTCCGAGACGAGCTCGGCCACCTCGCGGCGCTCGGGGTCGAGGCGGCGGGATCCCGCCGAGCCGGCGACGTAGGCCGCAACCCCCACCGCCAGGCCCACCATCAGCGCCGCCGCCAGCCGCGCGGGCAGGAACACCCGCCGCCTGGAGGCCGCGTGCATCCGCTCCACCAATCCGCGGCGCTCCGCGGGCGAAGACTCCACCTCCCCGACGGCGCCCTCGAAGGCCGCCCGGAGCGCCTCTGAGAAGGCGCGGCGCTCCTCGACCTCCCGGGCGCAGCCGGCGCATGACGCCAGATGCGCCCGGAGGCGCTCCTCGTCGGCCGGCCCGAGCCCGCCGTCGATGTGCGCGTCCATCAGGACCCTGACCTCGCCGCAGGTCATCACCCTACGCCTCCGCCCCCGCCATGAGCTTCTTGAGCCTCTCCCTGGCCTCGAAGAGGCGCGACCGGACCGTGCCGACGGGACAATCCATGGCCTGGGCGATCTCCTCGTATTTGAGCCCGGCGACGTAGAAGAGCACCAGCGCCGTGCGGAGCTCTTCGGGCAGATCCCTCACGCGGTCGAGGACCTCGCGAAGGGATTTTTCCACCGGGGCCGGCGCCGGCGCGGGGAGGCGGTCCGCCTCACCGTCGAGAGGAGCGAACCTTTTCTTCTTGCCGCGCAGGTGGAGGAGATACTGGTTCCTCAGTATCGAAACGAGCCAAGTGCCCAGCTGGGACTTCTCCTTGAAGCCGCCGAACGACTTCACCGCCGCCAGGAAGGTCTCCTGCGCCAGATCGTGGGCCGCATCGGGGCCCGCCATGACGTGGGCCAGCCTGAGGATCCGATCGTAATGGCGCGCGACCAGCTCCTCGAATCCCTCGCGCCGGCCAGCCTTGCAGGCGGCCACGAGGTCGGCCTCAGTCCAGTCGGATCGGCTCTCCATCGGCCGCGAGAGGGGCCATTCCAGTACGGCCGCGCCCTCCAGATCCATACTACGCGCTCCCTGTCCGGAATATTAGTATCCGGAGAGGGGCCGAAGGTTCGCGACCCGCTACTTCGTCGAGACGTAGAAGATGTCGCCGGCCGGCGGGGCCGTCAGCTCCCCCCAGAAGACGTGACCCGCCCCGGAACCCGCCATCAGGGCCAGCATCGCCTCCGAATCCCACTGCCTGGACGGGCTCTGGGAGATGTTGGCGGTGCCGCCCACGCCGCCGCCGGTGGCGTAGACCATCCCGAAGACGTCCGATACGGGTGAGTCTCCGCCCTGTGCCCACACGATTATCGCCGTCCCCGAATCGCCGATGCCAACCGCCAGCCCCGAGCACGGCAGCCCATAGGGATGCGTGAGATCCCTCGCCGCCGAGTAGGCGCTGGAGACCCCCGTGGGCCGCGTCCTCAGGAGCACGTGGGGGACCTCGCCATCCGAAGGCGGCGCCTGGCAGACGAAGACCACGTTGTTCGCCGAATCGGCCCACGCCGCCATCCTTGCCTCACCTGAGACGGTCACGGGCTCAAGGAGCGTGTCGGTCCCCGACCATGCCCCGCCGCCGGCGACGTCCAGGTTCGGCCGCGAGAAGTTGCGCGTGTAGAACGCCACGGTCGCGCTCTGAGACCGCCAGAAGGCGTGGAGGAGCTCCGTGCCCGGCTCCAGCGCCGCCGCCGCCTCGGTCACATCACTCAGCCCCGTCACCACGTCCACCGGCGCCCCGAAGGTGCTCGCGTCGCCGGCCGCGCGGTAGGCGGACCGGATATTCTGCCCGTCTTCCAGCCAGACGGCGTAGGCGTCGCCGTCGGCGGCCAGGAGGAGATCGCCCATGATGAGCGCAGTACCCGCGGCCGAAACCTCGTCGCCGGCGCCCCAGTTGCCCGCCGAGATGCGCTGGCTGTGCCGGACGGCAAGGTTGTTGCCGCCGGCATCGGTACCGATCCAGGCGGCGTGGAGGACGCCCGCCGAAGAAACGCGCAGGATCAGCGAGTCGGAAATGCAAGCCGTCCACGGAGCGGTCACCAGCGGGTACCAATCCCCGAAGGTCGGCCCGGCCGCCGACACTTCTCCTGCCACGGGGATCTGCCCGCCGGGCGTGACGGTCTGGATCCACGCCGCAAATACGGTGTTGGAGACGCGGTCCACCGCGGCGGTGAGTCCCTGGACCGGCCCCACCAAGCTCGAGGAAATCACGGTATCCTGCCCCTGGTTGCTGTCGATCGCCGGCGGATCCGCGTTGTTGACGCGCGCGTAGTGGACCTCGCCATTCTCGAGCCAGAAGACGTGCGTGAAATCGTTGCTCCTGGTGACGAACGCGAAGACGGAGGACTTGCCTTGAATCGAGTCGGTCGAGAGCTGAAGGGGGGCCGTCCACGCGCCGGTGGAGGTCCTGCGCGTGAAGAAGACCCGCGAGCCCTCGCGGACGAAGACCAGGCGGGGCTGTCCGTCGCTGCCGACGTCGGCGGCGCCGACGGTTTCGTCGAAACCGGTGAGTCCCGTGGCGGACGACGGCTCCGTGAACCCCGTCGGCGGCGTCTCCACGACGGTCACGTATTCCTCGTCGTGGCAGCCGGCCAGTGACGCGGCAAGGGCGAGCGTTAAGATCGATCGCCTGAGGCTCATAAAGGTTCTCCTCTCCGAATTCACGAGTATAGCGGCGATCCGGGCAAAATCAAAGACAGTTGAGCCGCCGGCAAGGTTCGAGGAAAGGCTTGACCGAGCCCGGGTGGGACCTAAACTGGGGTGGCGTCACTGAGGCGGTCCGAAAGTGGATCAAGCGCTGGTCTTCTTCCTGGTGGTCGTCGCGGTCCTGACGGCGCTGCCGGCCTGGCTGACCGGGACGATACTCAAGAAGCACGCCCAGCAGGCCGGCGAGGCGCCCTCCGACTGGATACCTTTCAGCCTGCTCCCCTTCGCGGTGCGGAGGTTCCAGCACCCCAACCGGGCGCTGATCGCGGCGACCTACGTGGTGATGAACCTGGTTTCGTGGGCGGCGCTGATCGCGCTGGTGGTCCTCTACCTGTCGGGGAAGTGACGGATCCCTCCCGGCGTCAGATATCCAGGAAGTTAGTCTCGCCGCTGGGGGCGTCGCTGAGGCGGATGCTCTCGATCCTGAACGACTTCTTCTCGGAGTCGTAGACCAGCGCCAGCAGCAGCCGCCTGCCGCACTTGCCGCACTGGACTCGCTTGTCGTAGTGCGCCCGGAGTGCCTTGAGGCGCTGTCCGCACCCGCAGACGAAGGATAGCTCGGCAGGCGGCTCCGGGGAGAGGCCGTCCAGGATCTCCTCATGCGCGGGCGCCTGGGAGGGCCGTGTGTGGGGAGCGATCTCCGCCGCGAAGGTACCTCCCGTGGTCATCCCGTCGTCCAGGTAGATCGGCGAGAGTATCTCCCTGCCGGTGTGCCTGTCGGTGGCGAAGCTGGCGACGAACTTCCTGCCGCACGAGGGGCACGAGCAGCGCTTCTCGTTAAGCGCGCTCGAGATGCGCAGGAGCTCCCCGCAGAGGCACGCCATCTCCTGGACCTGCGCCGGCGTGGGCCCCGGCGGCGGGCGCCCGAACGGCCCGGCGCCGGCGGGCGAGGGAGGCGCCTCCCCGCGCGCCCGCAGCGACGCCTCGCGGAGGATCCTGCGGATCTCCCTGCGTTTCTTTCCCCTCATCGCAGCCGCCTGTATTTTACACCCTCGCGGGCGTCCTCGACGGACCAGCCCAGCGACCGGATCTTCTCGCGCGCGGCGTCGGCGGCGGCGAAGTCGCGGCGCCGGCGGGCCTCCTGGCGCTCGCGGCCGAGCCTGAGCACCTCCTCCGGCGGGGCCTCCTCGCCGACGCCCCCAAGCAGGCCGAAGACGCGGTCGAAATAATCCAGCAGCTCCAGCGCCCGCCGCGCGCTGGCGCCGCCGAGCCCCCCGTCGATCGCGCGGTTCCCGTCGCGCGCGAATGTGTGGACGACCCCGAGCGCGCCGGCCGCGTCGAGGTCGTCGTCCATCCTCTCGGCGAACGCCCTCCGCGGCCCCTCCAGATCCAGCGCCGCCCCGCGGTCGGGGCGGGCGGCGGCCTCCTGGAGGCGGCGCTTGAACTCCGCCAGGCGCCCCAGCGCGGCGCGCGACTCCTCGAAGAGCTCCCAGGAGAAATTCACCCGCTGCCGGTAGCGGCTGGAGACCAGCGCGTAGCGGATCTCCATCGGCCTGAAACCCCTTTCCAGAAGGTCCTTCAGGAGGATGACGTTGCCCAGGGACTTGGCGATCTTCCTACCGTCCCACAGCAGGTGGCGCGCGTGGAGCCAGAACCTGGCGAAGGGCCTGCCGGTGGCCGCCTCGCTCTGGGCGATCTCGCACTCGTGGTGCGGGAAGATGTTGTCCTCGCCGCCGGTATGGATGTCCAGGGTCTGGCCGAGGTACTTCATGGCCATCGCGGAGCACTCGATGTGCCAGCCCGGGAACCCCCTGCCCCACGGGGAGTCCCACTGCATTAGATGCTTCGGATCGGTCTTCCACAGCGCGAAGTCCGCCGGGTGGCGCTTCTCCGGGTTTATCTCTATCCGCGCCCCGGCCTTGAGCGTCTCCAGCGTGTTGCCGGAGAGCCGGCCGTAGCCGGGAAATTTCGTCACGTCGAAGTAGACGTTGCCGCCCACCCTGTAGGCGTATCCCTTCTCCAGGAGCCGTTCGATCAGCGCGATCATCTCGCCCACGTGCTCGGTGGCCCTCGGGAAGCGCGCCGGCTCCAGGAAACCCAGCACGCGCCGGTCCTCGAAGAAGGCGTTCATGAAGTGCTCGGCCACCTTGTAGGCGTCCCAGCCCATCTCGCGCGCCTTCACCACGATCTTGTCCTCGCCGGCCTCTATGTCGTCGCGCGTCAGGTGCCCCACGTCGGTGATGTTCATGATCTGGGTGACGCGCCAACCGCGGGCCTCGAACCACCGCCTGAGCGTGTCGGCGAAGGCGAAGGTCCTGTAGTTCCCCACGTGCTGGTAGCCGTAGACGGTGGGGCCACAGTTGTACATGCGGACGTGTCCGGGCTCGGCCGGCTCGAATTCCTCAAGCCGCCCGGTGAGGGTGTTGTAGAGTTTCATGTTCATCGTCCGCCGGCGGTCAGCTCGACGACGGCGTAGCAGGCGATCGCGTCCCTCGGCCCCAGCCCGTTGCCCGTCTTGGCCTTCACGTTAACCCGCTCGGTCCCCAGGAGGCCCTCCAGCCGCCGGCGGATCTCATCCATGTACGGCGCCAGCCGGGGCTCCTCCGCCACCACGGTGACGTCGGCGTTCCCCACCGCCCAGGCGGGTCTGACCGCGGCCATGACCCGCTCCAGGAAGACCGAGCTCGACATGCCCTCCGTGGAGGCGTCGGAGTCCGGGAAGATGCGCCCGATGTCACCCCTCCCCGCCGCCCCCAGGACGGCGTCTACGACCGCGTGCAGGAGGGCGTCGCCGTCGGAATGGCCCAGGAGGCCGGCGGAGTGAGGGATCTCCACCCCCCCGAGCACCAGCCGCCTGCCGGGGACGAGCCTGTGGATGTCGTAGCCGAAACCGACCGGCATGGCGCCGCAGTATACCATCGACCGGCCGCGGTGAGAATAGAGATCGCGACGCGTCCACTTTTTCCTTGACCCCCCGTGGGGATTTTTTGTATCTCTCTCGCGGCCGGAATGGCGGAAGACCGGCCCGCGCGCGGTACCGCCGGGCGGGCGAACCGCGGGACGCGGCGCATCCTCTTGGACGGCAAGAGATAACGGCTACCACGAGGAGCCCTGAGGACAGGCATATTATCGCCGCGGAGGGGTGACGATGTCTGGGGTGGCGCTGTGGGACGCAAACACGCAGCGGGACTTCATGCTGCCCGGCGGGAGGCTCCACGTCAAGGACGCCTAGAAGCTCCGGCCCAACCTCCGGCGCCTCTACGCGCTTGCCAGGAAGGCCCGCCTCCCCGTGGTGGCGGTCGTGGACGCCCACCGCCCGGAGGACGCCAAGCTCAAGGACTGGCCGCCGCACTGCGTGGAGGGCACTAGGGGGGCCCTCAAGCTCCCCGAGACGCTGCTGGCGCGCCGCTTCACGCTGGCCCCCGAGGCGTCGAAGCCCCCCCCCCTGCGGCCCGGCATCCAGATGATCCTCCAGAAGCGCCACATGGATCCCTTCGCGCACCCCTGCGCAAGGGAGCTGGTCGAGAAGAGCGGGGTCGACCGCTGGATCGTCATGGGGGTCATGACCGACTACGGCGTGCGCCTGGCGGCCCTCGGCCTTCTGAAGCTAGGCAGGAAGGTCACCGTCGCCACCGACGCCGTCCAGGGCTGGTCCCAGGAGACCACGCGCCAGGCGGTCATCGAGATGCAGGCCGCCGGGGCGGACTTCCGCACCACCGGCGCCATCCTGCGACAACTATCCCCCCCGCGACGGAAGGCAAGGAAAAAGAAGGAGAAAAGATGAAGATCGCCGCCGCCCAGATCAATCCCACCATCGGCGACATCGCCGGCAACGTGGAGAAGATCCTCCAGTACGCCGCCCGCGCCAAGGAGCAGGGCGCCCAGCTGGCGGTCTTCCCCGAGATGTGCGTAACCGGATATCCGCCCCGCGATCTCCTGGAACGCCCCTACTTCGTGGAGGAGAACATCAACGCCCTCAACGAACTGGCCAGGAAGACGAGGGACATATCGGTCCTGGTGGGCTTCGTGGAGAAGAACATCTCCCCGGATGGCAAGCCCCTCTACAACGCCGCGGCGCTGCTGGTGAACGGCGAGATCGCCTATGTCTGCTTCAAGTCGCTCCTGCCCACGTACGACGTCTTCGACGAGGCGCGCTACTTCGAGCCCGCCGCCGGCAACACCCCCATAAAGATCGGCGGCCAGAAGGCGGCCGTGACCATATGCGAGGACATCTGGACCGACGACATCTGCGGACCCCGGAAGATGTACGGCAAGGATCCCCTCGCGGAGATGCAGAAGAAGAAGTTCCAGCTCATCATCAACATCTCCGCCTCCCCCTGGTCGATAGGCCGCGACGCCGTGCGCGCCGAGCTGATGAAGAACCAGGCGAAGAAGTACAACTGCCCGGTCATCTGCGTCAACCAGGTGGGCGGCAACGACGAGCTCATCTTCGACGGCAACTCCCTGGCGGTCGATCCGCAGGGCAACGTGATCGCCCACGGCAAGCCGTTCGAGGAGGACCTCGTCATGGTCGACCTCGACTACAACGCGGGCGACCAGCACGGCCTCAACCTCTCCGAACCCGAGGCCGTCTACCGGGCGCTGGTGCTGGGCACGCGCGACTACGCCCGCAAATGCGGCTTTAAGAAGGCGGTGGTCGGGCTCTCCGGCGGCGTGGACTCCGCCCTGGTGGCCACCATCGCCGCCGAGGCGCTCCAGCCGGAAAACGTGCTTGGGGTCTTCATGCCCAGCATCTACTCCAGCGAAACCTCCCGGCAGGGCGCCGAGGCGCTCGCGCGCAACCTCGGCATAGAGTTCAAGACCATCTCCATCCAGCCGGTCTTCGACGCCTACATGCAGGAGTTCGACCGCCTCTTCGTGGGGCTGCCGGCCGACGCCACCGAGCAGAACATCCAGGCCCGCATCCGCGGCAACATCCTGATGGCGATCTCCAACAAGTTGGGCCACATCCTCCTGTCGACCGGCAACAAGAGCGAGATATCGGTCGGCTACTGCACGCTCTACGGCGACATGGCAGGGGGGCTTGCGGTCATCAGTGACGTCCCCAAGACGCTCGTCTACCGCGTCGCCCGTGAGGTGGTCAACCGCGACCGGGAGCTGATCCCTCAGGAGACGCTGACGCGGCCCCCCACCGCAGAGCTCAAGCACAACCAGAAGGACTCCGACGACCTCCCCGAGTACGACCTCCTCGACCCGATACTCAAGGCCTACATAGAGGAGGGCAAGTCGCCCGAGCAGATCGTCGAGACGGGCCTCGACAAGGAGACCGTCGAGAAGGTCGCCAGGTTGATCGAGCGCAACGAGTACAAGCGCCGCCAGGCCCCGGTGGGTCTGAGGATCACCTCTAAGGCCTTCGGCATAGGGAGGCGCTATCCCATCGCCAGGAAAATATAGGCCGCTGATCCCGAACGCCGCGGTGACGGCGGACGTGGTGCTCTTCACGGCCCGCCGCGGCGTGCTGGAGGTGCTGCTGGTCCGGCGGGCCCGGCCCCCATTCCGCGGGCGGTGGGCGCTGCCGGGGGGATTCGTCGAGCCGGACGAGGCGCTCGATGAGGCCGCCCGCCGCGAGCTCGAGGAGGAGACCGGGATTTGCGGCGTCTATCTCGAGCAGCTATACACCTTCGGCGACCCCGGCCGCGACCCCCGCGGCCGCGCGGTGACGGTCGCGTACTGGGCGCTCGTACGGGAGGCCGAGCCCAGGCCCGCCTCCGACGCCGCCGAGGCGGCCTGGTTCCCCGCCGACCGCCCACCCCCCCTGGCGTTCGACCACGCCGGGATCCTCAGGACCGCCCTCAGGCGCCTGAGGGCCAAGCTGTCGTATACCACGGTCGGCTTCCAGCTGCTGCCGGAGAGGTTCACGCTCTCCGACCTCCAGGGACTCTACGAAACCATCCTGGGCCGGCGTCTGGACAAGCGCAACTTCCGCCGCAAGGTGCTCTCGCTGGGCCTCTTGGAATCCCTCAAGAGCGTGCGCGCGGAGGGGGCCCACAGGCCGGCGCGTCTCTATTCGTTCCGGCTCCGCCGCATGAAGGTGCTCGACGGCCAGATCGTCTGAGCGACGCCGGCCCGCCGGGGCCGTATATTAGGAAACGGAGCCCATGAGGGTCCTGGTAGTCTACAAGAGGTCGTTCCTGGAGGCGCACGCGGCGGACCGCCGGGCGCTGTCGAGGCTGGGGCCCGAGCGCCGGGCGCTGCTGCGCAGGGCGGACCTGGAGAACCGCCGGGCGCTCGACGCGCTCGCGTCGTTCCTGTCGAAGGCGGGGTTTTCCTACGACGCGGTGTGCCGCGGGGGCGTGGCCGCCCGCCACCGCTACGGGCTCATCGTGGCCTTGGGTGGAGACGGGACCATCTTCGCCGCCGCCCGCCACGCGGGGCCCTCGGTGCCGCTCCTGGGGATCAACTCCGACCCGCGCAACTCGCTGGGGTTGTGGACGTGCGCCGACGGCCGCGCGTTCCGGAACGCGCTTGAGCGGGCTCTGGAGGGCCGCCTGCCGGGAAGGGTGCTGCGCCGCATGGCGGTCTTCGTCAACGGCCGCGTCATCAGCCGGAGGATCTTCAACGACGCCCTCTTCGCGCACGCCAGTCCGGCGGCGATGACGAGGTACCTGATCGAGGTCGGCGGCCGCCGAGAGGCCCAGAAGAGCTCCGGCGTCTGGGTCGCCACCGCCGCCGGTTCCACGGCGGCCATCCGCTCCGCGGGCGGCCGCCGGATGCCGCTGGGATCAGGCCTCCTCCAGTACCTGGTGCGCGAGCCGTACAACTGGCCGATACGCGGATACCGCCTCGTGAAGGGACGCGCGCGGTCGCTGGCGCTGACGACCTACGTGGCGGAGTCCTGCGTATGGCTCGACGGGGGCATCCAGAAGGAGGCGCTCGCCCTCGGCGACCTCGTCGAGTTCGGCCCGGGGGAGCCGCTGACGCTGCTGGGCTGCGACGACTCCCGCCGCCGCCGGCTTTTCCCCTGAGAGGGGGCCGCGGGGGCGCCGTACAGCCCCATGTTTGTTTGTCCTTCCAACAGGGAGAGATTTCGTATATTTCATCCTTGACCGCCGTGAGGTCGTCTTCTTCACCAACGCCGCCGCGCTCCGCAGGCTCGTGCGCGAGCTGCTCTGCACGGCCGGGGGCCGGTTCAGCGTGAAGCGGTTCGGAGCGGCTTACGTGATCACTCCCGGCGGTTACAGGGCTGTTGAACCACGATGGTCTGCCTACTCTTGGTGAGAGCCTTTCCCAGACGGTTCCCGATGATCTTAACGGCGGCCGTGGCTAAGGACGCGATCCGCGCGCCGCAAGCTCGCATACGAGGTTGCCCGCCACGATGATCGCCCCGCCGATCAGCTTCCGCGCCGTCATCGGCTCACCCGCCAGCGCCGCGGCGAAGACCGCGGCGAAGACCGGCTCCATCGTGTAAATCACCGCCGCGCGAGTCGGAGCCACCTCCCGCTGGTGCCTGTTCATGATCGTGATCGCCACCACCGAACAGGCCCCGGCCGTGTAAAGCACCGTCCAGGCGGCGTGCCTGGCACACATCGCCCGCGCCAGATCCCCCGGCCCCACCCCCATCGCCATAAGCGCCGCCCCAGAATACACCACCGCGCAGGCGAACATCACCAGCGTCACCCCGTCGGGCGAACTCCTCCGCGTCAGCACGTTGACCAGCTGGATGTGCAAGGCAAACGCCAGCGCGCAGGCCACCGTGAGGATCTCCCCCCTGCCGAACCCCCCGCCGGCGGGATCCGTCATCACGTAGACGCCCCCAAGCGCCACCGCCGCCCCCGCGACGTGCGCGCCCCTCAGCCGCTCCCGGAAAAACAACCACCCCACCGCCGGCGTCAACACCACCGTGAGATTCGTCAGGAAGGCCGATACCGTCGGCGTAGTCGCCCCCAGCCCCGTCACCTGCAGGATGAACCCCGCGTAGAACGGCAGCGAAAGCAGGAACCCGTCGAGCAGGACGCGCCGGTCGAGAGACTTCAACGCCCCCGGAAACGCCACGAGGAACATCACAAGGGCCGCCACGAACCTGAGAAAGATGAACGCCGACGGCGCCGCCGGCGCCCCAAGAATCCCCGAGATCCCCTCCAGCCCAAGCGACATCGAAAAGAAGCTGGATCCCCAGAGCACGCACATCACCAGAAGCCACAGCGCCGCGCGGCGCTCCGCTGTCATCGGACCCCCGAAAAGCCCCATCACCCGGCGGGGAATCGCGTATACTATAAAAAAGCCCCACGCATGCGGGAGGAATTGCGATGACCAGGAACACCACCGCCGTTCTGGCCGCCCTCGCCATCTCGTGCGGCACCGGCGACCACGGCAAGATCCAATGGGGCGCCGACCACGCCAAGGCCCTCGCCGAGGCCAGGGAGTCCGGCAAGCCGATCGTCATATTCTTCAGCGCCGACTGGTGAGGGCCCTGCAAATCATTGAACGCAGGTGCGTTCTCGGACGAAAAGGTCGTGAAGGCCTCGGAGGGGCTCGTCCGCCTCCTGGTGGACGCCGACCGCCAGGGCGCCATATTCCAGAAGTACGGGGTCAACAGCATGCCCACGGTCATCTTCCTCGACCCCGAAGGGAAGAAAGTAGGCGAATTGAGATCACGCGCGCCGGATGCCGTGGCCGCGCGGTTCACGGAGATCGCACAGAAATACGGCCGCAACCCGAAGTTCCTCAAGGAATACGCCCCGGCGGCTGCCAAGGCCAAGGAGGAGGGCAAGCCACTGGCCGTCTTCTTCTACGACGGGAAGCCCGCCTCCCAGGCGTACGCCAAGGCCCTCGACGACGAGTCACTCAAGGAACTCCACGAGAAGATGATCTTCGTCAAGGTCGAGGCCAGGAAGGCATCCCCCGAGGTCAAGCAGTTCAACGTGACCGCCCCGCCGATCATCTACGTGGTCGACCCCGCGGCGGAGAAGCCCGAACAGAAACCCTACAGGAAGATCTACGGCCGGAAGACCGCCAAAGAACTGAAGAAAGACCTCGAAGAGGCCCTCAAGAAGGCCGAGGCGAAGTGACAGGAAGGTTGCAACGGGCGCCCCCGCGCGGTACAACGGCCCCATGATTGAAGAGATCGCCCGCGTGCTGCGCCAGAAGCGCGCGGTGAGCTCGCTCCTGGCCGACCTTGCCGCCGAGATCGTCCGAATAGTCCCCGCCGACTGGCTGCGCCTGGACCTGGAGGACCAGGGGAAACTCTGGTCGCGCTCGATCAAACCCGGCCAGGAGCCCGTCCGGCCCGGCCTGGGGGAGGTCCCGCGCATCCGCTCCGGCGAATCAGAGTACGCCCGCCCTATCGAGGGGGGTTACGAGGCCTGCATGCTCCTGGGCATCGGCGATCCCAGCGGGCGGCTGACCCTGAGGCGCAAGTCGCCGGCCTTCGACGAGGAGGAGTTGCGGAAGCTGCGCTCCGTGGCCGACGTGCTGTCCCTGGGCCTGAGGGCGCGCCCATTCGAGCCGCCGCCGAGGCCGCGCGGCCCCTTCGACGAGGGCGGGCCGATGGTGTGAAACCGGACAGTAACGCGGGAGGCGCCGGGGGAGTCAAACCTGCATGGTCGATCCTGAGATACGCAGGAGCTTCAGCGCGCTGGTGGCGGCCGCCTTCGTGGACGGCATGATCTCCGCCCAGGAGAGACAGGTCCTCCACCGCAAGGCCACCGAGATGAACGTCCCGGTCCGCCTGATGAACGAGATCATCGCGCAGGGAGAGCAGGGCAAGCTCCCCGTGGCGATCCCGGCGAGCCGCCAGGAAAAGGAGAGGCTCCTCGACGACCTCATCGACATCGCCTGCGCCGACGGCCGCATCGAGGCGCCCGAGCACCACCTGCTGGCCAAGTTCGCCTCGCACCTGGGCATGGGGCTGCCCGATCTCCGGGCACGCGTGCGGCGCAGGACGGAGGAGTCCCAGGCCGCCCGGACGCCCCCGCCGCCGCGGCCGCGCATCGAGGAGATCCGCTTGAGCCCCGACCCCGCGCCGGTCGTCGGCGAAACGGCCCCGCCGCCGGTCCCGCCCCCGCCGCCCCTTGGATCGCCGGTCGAGGACATACCGCCGGTGACCCTCCAGCTCATCAAGCAGGCGATAGTATTCGAGAGCGAGGCCGACGCGCTCCACTACATAGAGCGCATGATGGGGGTCACGCGCCCGGAGGCCGAGCGGATCATGCGGTCGATCCTGGAGGCATTCCCGGAGATCAAGCCGGGCACGCGCCGGCTGACGCGGCAGGACCCCCGGTAACGCCCGGCCGCCCGCCGGCACAGACACCATGGAGGCGCGCGGGGCCGAGACGTCCCGCCGGGTTCGTCCTGTTATTTCCAGCAAGGTGAACATCGGGGTGGGGCAGATGTGGCACCCCTAGGCGATCTGGCCGCACATGGCGCCGGGGGCGCCGGTGCTGGTCTCCTACAACCAGGCGCGGCAGTTTCAGACGTACCTCAACCGGTTCTTCTTCCAGCTCTACGGGGACGCGGCGGCGCCGCCGGAGAAGGCGTGGTGGAACTTCACGCACATCGAGATCAGGATGAGCCGGACGTTCTACGTGACGGTGCCCGAGCTCGCCAAGCTCGTCAGGGACATACTGGCGGGGAAGGCCAAGCCCCCCATGCCCGACCCCAAGATGCCGCCGATAAGCAAGGAGCAAGTCCTGGAGCTTCCCCCTCATCCAAAGCCCCAGGACGTCGCCACCCTGCCGCCGTGCTTCTCGGAGAAGGCCCCGAATCCGAAGATCTACGAGAAGAAGTCCCTGGCACCCGACCGGGAAGGCTTCATACGCGGATGGCTCACCCTGGGGCAGATCTCGGCGGGCGACAAGGCCGGCGACCCCCAGGAGGCCTCCCAGAAGCCGATCTTCGACAAGGAGTGGTTCCCCGGCCAGAAGAAGGCCTCCCCCAAGGTCTTCGAAAAGGTCAAGGTGGCC
>FWPU01001005.1_pt1 | contig 88113 bp, 61 predicted proteins | sample 2228361 | NCBI WGS metagenome assembly FWPU01 (sample SAMEA103939777, study PRJEB20133) | metagenome
AGGGTCTTCGAGGATCCAAAACGCCGCTTGCTGCCACGGACACCGGCCATGGCTGCTGGTCTGACTGACCATATTTGAAGTGTTAAGGAGCTTTTTACAACCATACCGCTCCCCCTAGTTACCAACACTTAAGGGGGAGACTACCCAGGCGTTGCGTGGTGAAGAACAAGGCCCGGCTCCTGAGCCGGGCCTTTGCCCTCAAAGGTGTCCGGATCGCAGAGGGCAGCTACTCTCCTAACTTGCCCAGGATGTCCCCCAACAGACCCTCCGCCTGTTCCGTCACTCCCCCACCGGCCAGCAGGTTGTCAATTTGATCCGCGATGGGAGCCGGGAGCTTTTCCTTGAGGTAGCCGATGACCGCTTCCACGGCCACCTTGGCTACATCTTCGGGTACCCCAGTCTTCTACGAGACCAGCTCTACCAGCTCGTCCATCGGTCATCCACCTCCTTGCCAGTTTGATCAGGTGCTCACCCCCACAGGGAGGGGTGAAGAGCTACGAGTTCCATCCACGGTCACCACCAAGGGCTACCGCGCGGTCCAGCCCAAATCCATGGTCAAGGCCGAGCCCGTGATGGCGCCGGCGGCATCAGAGCACAGGTAGACCACCAGCGCCGCCACCTCTTGCGGCTCTATCAGTCGTTTGATGGCCGCCGGCTCCAGCATCACTTGCTCGATCACCCGGTCTTCGGAAAGTCCACGTGTGCGTGCCTGATCAGCGATCTGATTCTCCACCAGCGGGGTGCGCACGTACGCCGGGCAAATGGCATTGACAGTGATGCCATGGGGCCCTCCCTCCAGCGCTGCCGCGCGCGTCAGCCCGATGAGGCCGTGCTTGGCCGAGATGTAAGCGCTCTTGAAGGGCGAAGCGACCAGCCCGTGGATAGACGAAATGTTGATGATGCGACCCCAGCCCTGGGCCTTCATCGTCGGCCACACATACCTGGTGAGCAGGAAGGGCGCGGTGAGCATCACCGCCAGCATCCTATCCCACGTGTCCTCGGGGAAATCCTCGATGGGGTCAATGTGTTGAAAGCCGGCGTTGTTGACCAGGATGTCCACCCGGCCGTGGCGCTCCAGGGTCTCGTCCACCAGCCGGCGGCAATCGCCTCGCCTCGCCAGGTCGGCCGCCACGAAGTGTCCGCCGAGCTCTGCGGCCACCTTCCGTCCCTGCTCCACCTGCAGGTCGGCCACCACCACCTGGTCACCCTCCCGGGCCAAAGCCTGGGCGATGGCTTGCCCAATGCCGCTTGCCGCGCCTGTAACGATGGCAACACGACGTCTCATGGCACACCTCCACCAACTCGGTCAACCGGCCACGCCCGTGGTCACAGAACGTGGAAGGATGGAAATGCCGCGCGCCTGGGCCCGCTCCACCATCCACTCCTTGATGGTGGCCGGCGGAACTGAGACCTCGTCCTGGAGCCGGCGCTTGAAGTGCAGCGCTTCGGTGGGCAAGATCTAGCTTATTATACCATAGCCAGATCCCCATGTCAACCAACAGGATAGACATAATCGTTTAGCATGACCCTGCTCGTCAATTGACCTTTCCAGAGGCACATAGTATAATCGCTTGTACTCTGACCAGGGGCTGAAAGTCCCAGAGCGATATTCCGCGGTGAAAGGGGGGTGCATCTCTGATAGACCGTATTGCCTTGCTAGCCCGGCGATGGTGTAGAGATGGTTGGTGGCGGGATGGGCTGGTCCTGGCCGGCTATGCCCTTGCCATCCTCATCCTCTTCTGGCCGGTCGTCTTCGGCGGGAAGGTCCTCGTCCCCTTCGACAACCTGTTCACCGACCCGCCCTTCAGCGCCTTTGCTGCCCAGTTCGGCGTCGAGACCCCCCAGAACGGCCTGCTGAGCGACCTGGTGCTGGAGAACTACGCCTGGAAGCGGTTCATTCGGGAGGCCATCCGCGCCCGTGAGATCCCTCTCTGGAACCCATACATCTTCGCCGGCGTGCCCTTCCTGGCGGCCGGACAGCACTCGGCCCTCTACCCCCTGAGCGTCCTCTTCTACGTGCTGCCGGCGGCCTACGCCTACGGCCTCTTCACCGTAGTCCAGCTCTGGCTGGCCGGGTGCTTCGCCTACGTTTTTGGACGAGTTATCGGGATGAGCCGGTCAGCCGCGGCCCTGATCGGTCTGGCCTATTGCCTCAGCACCCTGATGATCGCCAACGTGGTCTTCCCCATGATCATCGCCGCCATGAGCTGGCTGCCAGCCCTGCTGGCGATCATCGAGTGGATGGTCTGGCGAGAGGAGCGCAGCCGGGACGCTTCCCCTGCGCCCCCGCTCCTCCCCTTCATCGCCGGGGCGGTCATCGTGGGGCTGCAATTCCTGGCCGGGCACGTGGAGATTTCCTACTACATCGTGCTGGTGGCGGTGTTCTACGGGGCGTGGCGGCTGGCCGGGCTGTGGCGACGCACAGGTGACTGGCGACGCTCAGGCCGTCTGCTGGTCTGGCTGGCCGGCATGGGGCTGGCTGGCGGCGCCCTGGCCGGCGTCCAGCTCATCCCCCTCTACGAGCTGGTCTCCCTCAACTTCCGCCAGGGCTCGGCCAGCTACCAGCAGGTGATCGGCTGGGCTTACCCCCTGCGGCAGGTTGTCACCTTCCTGATGCCCGACTTCTTCGGCAATCCGGCCCACCACCAGGTGCTGGACCTAACCGCGGGCCGGTGGGCCGAGGTCCCCGGCGGCTCCACCCCTTGGGGCATCAAGAACTACGTGGAGGCCGCCAGCTACGTGGGGGTGCTGCCGCTCCTCCTGGCACTCCTTGGCCTGTGGCGAGGACGACGCCCTCATGCGTTCTTGTTCGCCGCCCTGGCCGGCGTCTCGCTGCTCTTCGCCTTCGGGGCACCGGCCTATGCCCTGCTATACTACGGCCTACCCGGCTTCAGTCAGCTCCACACCCCCTTCCGCTGGGTCTTCCCCTACACCTTCAGCGCGGCTGCCCTGGCCGGGCTGGGCCTGGACGCACTGCGCCGTGACCGATGGGCCGGGCCCATGCTGGTGGGCGGGGGCGCTCTGCTGGCCGGGCTGATCGGGTTGGTGGGCCTGGCGGCGAGCTTCGTCTTCCGAGGGCCGGCGCTGGACCTGACAGCGCGGCTCCTCTTGGCGAGCCAGGCGGCCCGGCGGGCCTTCGGCGACCCTGCCCTCTTCTACAGCTACCAGGTCCGCAACCTGGGCCTCTTCGCCCTGCTGCTGGTCGGCAGTGGCTTGCTGCTTCTGGTTGCCGCTTCAGCGGTCAGTGGTCAGCGGCCAGCGATCGGCGGTCAGCCGTCAGCCGTCGGCGGTCGGCGGTCGGCGGTCGTGAAGCGTGCTCTTGGCCTGGCGGCCCTGGGCCTGGTGGCTGCCGACCTCCTGCTCTTCGGCTGGGGGTTCAACCCGGCCGTGGACCCGCGCCTGGGCCAGTTCACCCCGCCGGCGGTGGAGTTCCTGCGCCGCGACCAGAGCCTCTACCGGATCACCAGCTACGGGCGTGGTAACGTCCTGTGGCCTAACGTAGCCATGCTCTACGACATCGCCGATATCCGAGGCTACGACTCCATCATCCCCAGGCAATACGTGGAGTTCATGAACCGCCTAGAGGATCAGAGCGGGATGCTGTTGTACAACCGCATCGCGCCGCTGCGCCGGGCCGAGTCGCTGGACTCGCCACTGCTGGACTTGCTCAACGTCAAGTATGTGCTCTCCCTCGAGCCCATCGAGCGGCCCGGCTACCGCCAGGTCTACAACGGCGAGGTGCGGGTGTACGAGAACCTGGACGTGCTGTCACGCGCCTTCGTCGTGCCACAGGCGCGAGTGATGCCGGATCGGGAGGCGCTGCTGGACGCACTGCCCGGCTTGGACCCCCGGGCGGAGGTGCTCATTGAGGAACCGGGCCCGGCGATCAATGGCCAGGCTGAGCAGGCCAAGCCCGCTGAAGCGGGCTACTCGAGGGCGCTTCAGCGCCCTTTGGTTGCTCAGTCGGGTGATGTGGAGATCACCTCCTACCGCTTGAGCGAGGTGCAGCTGAGCGTCCGGCTGGACAAGCCGGCCTGGCTGGTGCTCACCGACAGCTACTTCCCCGGCTGGCGCGCCTTCGTCAGCACCGATGGCGGCGAGGAGGTGGAGACACACGTCTACCGCGCCCACGGCAACTTCCGAGCCGTGTGGCTGCCGGCGGGCGAGCATCAGGTGCGCTTCCGCTACAGCCCCATGTCCTTCAAGCTGGGTCTCTACGTCAGCTTCCTGGGCGCGGTCGTGCTGGGCGTGGTGGCCGGCTACTGGCTGTGGGGTAAGGTCTATCGCGAGGTCGGCGCGGAGGAGACGGTACGCCGGGTGGTCAAAAACAGCCTGGCGCCCATGATCACCTCTCTGCTCAACAAGGTGATCGACTTCGCCTTCGCCGCTTTCATGCTGCGAGTGCTGGGACCAACCCTGGCGGGCCGCTACTACTTCGCCATCGTGATGGTGGGCTTCCTGGAAATCTTCACCAACTTCGGGCTGAATCTGCTGATGACCCGGGAGGTGGCCAAGGACCGCTCCCAGGGCAACCGCTACCTGAGCAACACCGCCATCCTGCGCCTCATCCTGTGGTGCGCCGCATTGCCGGCCCTCGCCCTCTACCTGCTGGCCCGGTGGGCCCTCTCGCCTCTTACCCCCGACACCATCCTGGCCATCATCCTGCTGACCCTGGCGCTGGTGCCGGCCAACGTCTCCGCCGCCCTCAGTTCCCTCTTCTACGCCTACGAGAAGATGGAGTATCCGGCCGGCATCACCACCATCACCACCCTCTTGAAGGTCGTCCTGGGGACGCTGGCTCTGCTGGTCGGCTGGGGATTCGTTGGCCTGGCCGGCATGGCCATCGCGGTCAACATCATCACGGCGGCCATCCTGCTGCGTCTCACTATCGCCCACTTCTTCCGCCCTCGCCTGGAGTTCGACCCGGCCTTCAATCGCGAGATGCTGAACACCTCCTACCCGCTGATGCTCAACCACCTGCTGCAGACCCTGTTCTTCAAGGTGGATGTGGTGCTGCTGGAGCAGCTCAGGGGCGACATCGTGGTGGGCTGGTACTCGACGGCCTACAAGTGGATTGACGCTCTGCTCATCATCCCAGCCTACTTAACCATGGCCATCTTCCCGATTATGTCACGCTACGCGGCCTCAGCACGGGAGTCGCTCATGCGCGCCTACGTGGTGGCGCTGCGGGTCCTGGTGATGATCGCCCTGCCGGTGGCCGTGGTCACCACCTTCATCGTCCGAGAACTTATCACCATCCTGGGCGGGTCCCAGTACCTGCCTCACGGCGCCATCGCCCTGCAGATCATGATCTGGTTCCTGCCCTTCAGCTTCATCAATGGCGTGACCCAGTACGTGCTCATCGCTGTTGACGAGCAACGTTGGATCACCAAGAGCTTCCTCATTGCCGCGGCGTTCAACGTCCTGACCAACCTGGCCCTCATCCCGCCCTTCGGCTACCGGGCGGCGGCTTTCATCACCATCCTGTCGGAGCTGGTGCTCTTCGTGCCCTTCTACTGGGGCGTACGCCGGCACGTGGGTACGGTGCCCTGGGAGCAGGTGCTGCCCAAACCGGCGCTGGCGGCTGTCGCCATGGCCGTCACCCTGTGGGCCGCCCGGCCCATCTCCTTCGCCATCAGCCTGCCACTAGCCGGGGCGGTCTACCTGGCCGGACTGCTGCTCCTGGGGGCGATTACACCGGAGGATCGGAGGGTGTTGAGGAGGCTCGTGTCGGGTGGTGCACCAGCTCCAGAGGTATGAACTGCGTACTGCGTCTTCGTTAACGGAGTACGCAATACGTCATCGGAGGTCCCATGCGCAAACTACTGCCCTTCATCGTGGTCGTCTTTGCGGCGACCTTGGTCCTGGCGCCCCTGGCCCTGGCTGACGCGCCCGAGGCTACGCCGACACCGGGCCGGCCGCCGGCGCCACTCCCGCCCATCTTCCCGCCGCTGAGTGACGCACCGGCGCCGGAATCGCCGGCCACCTCAGCAGCATCGCCCCAAACGTTGCAACTTCTGGACCTGACTGTGCTCACGGGGCGGATTGCCTTCTCGTCAGACCGGGGCGGCGACTGGGACGTGTGGGTCATGCCGGCTCAGGGCGGGCTTCCGGTGAACCTCACCCAGGACCCCGGCTGGGACCTGTACGCCAGTTGGTCGCCGGACGGCCGCTACATCGCCTTCTCCTCCACCCGTGACGCGCCCGATCCCGCCGATCCCGAGGCCAACCGCGAGATCTACGTCATGGCCGCCGACGGGAGTGATGACGCATCTGCTCGCTCATCTGTCGCTCCAGCTACCTCTGGCGAGGGATCGCGAGCAAATGCGTCAGAGGTGCGCCGGCTCACCTTCCATCCCGCGACCGACACCGCCCCCGCCTGGTCGCCTGATGGGCGCCGCATCGCCTTCGTCTCCAACCGCCACCCGTACAACCCCGACGAGGTGGCCGACATGTGGGAAATCTGGGCTGTGGACATTGAGGGTGGCGAACCGGTGCGGCTCACCTACCGCAACGGCTACGCCACCGACCCGGCCTGGTCGCCTGATGGTCGCCGGCTGGCCTACGCCTTCAGCACCCGTCCCCATTGGACCTGCACCACCAACTGGGACGTGTACGTCCTTGACCTCACCACTTACCGCGAGCTGCGCCTCACCACCCATTGCGGCTTCGATGGCTACCCCAGGTGGTCGCCGGATGGCGCCCGCATCGCCTTCACCCGTTGCGATGCGTCCGCCTTCTGCCTCTTCAGCCGCGACAACGACATCTGGATCATGCGCGCCGATGGGACCGCTCAGGTCAACCTGACCCGCGACGCCAGCGCCCAGGACTACTTCCCGGCCTGGTCGCCGGACGGGGCCTACATCGCCTTCGCCAGCGACCGCGACCCAGCCGGCTCTACCTATGAGGTGTACGTCACGGATGCGGCGGGTAGCGCCATCGCCAACCTGACCGACTACCCGGACGCCAACGACATCGCCCCCTACTGGGCCGGCGACCCGGCTCCCACGCCAACGCCCACCCCGCCGCCCGCGGGCGAGGAGCCCCCGGAGACGGTGCCGGGGTTGCCTGTCCGACTGGACGACGAATTCTACGGGCTGGACCCCGACCCGGGTTACAAGTCTTACGCCCACAACCCCATCACCATCACCGTGCCCATCACCCGCTACTACGGCCCCGTGGACGACGAGGGTCGCCTGCTAGATGAGGCTATCGGACGCTCGGTGGCAGCCCAGGCGGAGCTGACCGTGATGGCCTTCGACGTGGATAACCCGGTGGATGACGCATCTGCTCGCTCATCTGTCGCTCCAGCTACCTCTGGCGAGGGATCGCGGGCAGATGCGCCAGAAGTGGACCGGGTGTTCGTCAACGGCCAGTTGGTCGGCCAGCTCACCGGCGCAGATGGCGCCTGGCGCCCGGTCACCTTCCCGGTGGAGGTGACCGCCTTGCGGTTCCCCAAGCTGAGTCAGGGCGGCCCGGAAGTCACAGCCGCCAACGTCATCACCATCACCGTTGACGAAGCCGAGACAGGTCGGGCCGTCCAGGTGGCCTGGGCACGGCTGAAGGTGCCGGGCGTCCGCCCCATGGTGCTCATGGCCGGCTTCGACAGCAACCCCCTTCACAACGGTCCCACGGCCACGCACACCACCTGGCGCAAGTGGGTTGACCAGTTCTTGCCTGACGACGGTCTGGATGGGTTCGCGGTGAACCCGCCACGAGACGGTCACGCCAGCATCGCCGATGGCGCTTGGTACCTTGACCCTGCAGCCCAGGAGCAGCGCCGGCGCTTCGGTGTGGACCGGGTGGACGTGGTGGGCTACAGCATGGGAGGGCTGTGGGCCCGGGAGTACGCCTGGCAGCGGCCGGAGGTGGTCAATGGCGTGGTGATGATCGGCACGCCCAACGGTGGATCGCTTTGGGCTGACCTGGCGGCTCTGGCCCGCGACAACCCCCAGGCCTGGATCCAGACCGCCTGCCGGCTGAATCCCAACCCGTCCTGCGCCGCCGTTGGGCTGGCGGCCTACGCCGCCTACGCCCTGGCCTACGAGGGCCTGCGCCCGGCCATTGATGAGATCACCACCGATTTCGTGACTAGCTACAACCGCCTGCACCCGCCCCGCCTCTACCCACCAGGCGCCCGCTACATCACCATCGGCGGCGTGGTACCCATCCCCCTGGCGCCGCCCAGCGACCTGGCTGTCACCCTGGACAGCCTCCAGGCCCTGGACTACGCCTGGAACCTGCCACCGTGGACCGACTGGCGGGCCAACCACTGGAACCTGCCTCAGGATCCGTACATCTACCGCTACCTGCAGGAGCAAGGGGTCATCGCCCGGCCCCAGCCGGCCTCTCCGTTCCCGCGCTCGCAGGTAGGGGAGCCTGTACCGACCCTCGCGGAGCCGGTGGCGCCGCTCCAGGGCTTAGCTCCGCTGGGCACGGTCATCACAGCCGGTCAGACCATCGTCCTGACCCAGACCGTGGATGCCGGGACCGTGGCTCAGTTTAGCCTCTCGTGGATCAACCCCGAGAGCCGGCTCAGCCTGGGGCTGGTGGACCCGGCCGGCACCAAGATTGACCCCGGCACCACGATGCCTGGTGTCGAGTACTTCGAGGCGACATCCAACTTCGTGTCCTACCACGTAACCCATCCCGCCCCAGGCGACTGGCAACTGGTGGTCAGCGCCGAGACGACGCCGGAGGACGGTGAGCCCTTCGTGGCCGGCGCCGCCCTTCAATCGGGGCTCCAGATGACCGCCACGACGAACAAGGACTGGTACCAGCCGGGCGAGCCCATCCACCTGACCGTGACGCTGACCGACCGGGGACAGCCCGTGACCGGCGCCGAGATCATCGTGGACGTGACGGTGGAGCATCAGCCGGTGGGCCGGGCTCTGCTGGCCGATGACGGGCTCATGGCCGATGTCCGGCGCGGCGACGGGAAGTACACTCGCGCCCTGGCCACGGCCGCTGAGGGTGGCCTGTACACCTTTGCGGTCCTGGCCCGGGGCGTGTCGCCGGACGGCCTGCCCTTCTCACGGAGTGCCCGGCTGAGCGTGCAGGTGTCCCCGCAGACTGCAGCTATCCTAGGATCGCCTGTGGAGAGGGCCAACGATGGGGACGCGGACGGCGTGCTCGACGAGCTGGAGGTCACAGCGACGGTAGTGGTGACGCGGACCGGCCGGTACGAGCTGGTGGGCAGCCTCACGGACGTCGAGGGCCGGCCCGTGGCCGGCGCCAGCACGCCGGCGGAGCTGCCCGTCGGGACCTGGCAGATGGCGCTGCGCTTCGACGGTGAGTCCATCGCCCGGGCTGGACTGGACGGCCCTTACGTCCTGCGCGACCTGCGCCTGCTGGACCGCTCAGGCGATTTTCCCCTGCAGACTGACTTCCGGGCCGCGGCCCTCACCACAGCCCCCTACGTCTACGCCGCCTTCCAGCGTGAACCCGTGGTCATCGTGGGACCGACTCAGGATGAAGTGGTGGACGCGGACGCCGACGGGAGCTACGAGTGGCTGCGGGTGGGCGTGGAGGTGAGCGTGCGGGAGGCTGGGCGTTACGAGGTGAGCGCCCGGTTGACCGACCCGGACTGGCGGACCGTGGCCGTGGCGCAGGAAGTCGTCGAGCTACCCACCGGGCGCTCGGTGGTCTCGTTGAAGTTCCCGGGTGTGGCCATCTGGCGCGCCGGCACATCCGGCCCCTACGCCGTGCGCGACGTGTACGTGGCCCGGGTGAGCGAGCCGCGCGAGTACGCCACCGCCGGCCACCTGTTGACCACAGCCGGCTACACGGTTACCGACTTTCGGCCCCCGCAGCGCCTTTACCTGCCCCTGATCCTGGAGAGTAATTAGGTTTGACCGTCCCTAACCTTCGCGTTATAATGGCATGAGGATGAGGGCGCTCTGGAGGTGAGGTCTTGGCCAAGCACGTGTACATCGAGAACATCGCTGAGCACGAAGGCGAAGAGGTGACCATCAAGGGCTGGCTGTACAACAAGACAGACAAGGGCCGGCTCCAGTTCCTGCTGGTGCGCGACGGCACAGGCATCATCCAGGCCGTGTTCTTCAAGAAGGCCGTGCCGCCAGAGGTTTTCGAGGCTGCCCAGCGGGTCACCCAGGAGTCGTCCATCATAGTGACGGGCCGGGTGCGCGCCGACGAGCGTGCCCCCTACTGCGGCTACGAGTTAGAGAGCAGTGGTCTGGAGATCGTTCACCTGACCCAGGATTACCCCATCGCGCCCAAGGAGCACGGGGTGGGATTCCTCATGGAGCAGCGGCACTTATGGCTGCGCTCCCGACGCCAGCACGCCGTCCTGCGGGTGCGGGCCACGGTCATCCGCGCCATCCGCGACTGGCTGGATTCTCACGGCTTCATCAACCTGGACACGCCCATCCTGACCCCCACGGCCTGCGAGGGCACTACCACCCTGTTTGAGACCGACTACTTCGGGACACCAGCCTACCTGACCCAGTCCGGCCAGCTCTACAACGAAGCCACGGCCATGGCCTTCGGCAAGGTGTACTGTTTTGGCCCCACCTTCCGCGCTGAGAGGTCTAAGACGCGCCGACACCTGACCGAATTCTGGATGGTGGAGCCCGAGTGGGCCTACGCCACCCTGGAAGACTACATGGACGTGGGTGAGCAGTTCGTGAGCTACATCGTCCAGAGGACCCTGGAAGAGCGAGCGAGGGAGCTGGAGATCCTGGAACGCGACACCAGCCGGCTGAAGAAAGTGGTGCCGCCCTTCCCGCGCATCACCTACGACGAGGCCGTGGAGATCCTGCACCACCACGGCTTCGAGGACTTCCCGTGGGGTGAGGATTTTGGCGCCCCTCACGAGACCACCATCTCGGAGCAGTTCGAGAAGCCCGTGTTCGTCTACCACTATCCGACTCAGTGCAAGGCGTTCTACATGGAGGAGGTCCCCGGCCGGCCCGACCTGTGCCGCTCCGCCGACCTCCTGGCCCCCGAGGGCTACGGCGAGATCATCGGCGGCGGTCAGCGAGCCGCCAGCCTGGAGCTCCTGGAGCGGCGCATCAAGGAGCACAACCTCCCCCGGGAGGCCTACGAATGGTACCTGGACCTGAGGCGCTACGGTTCGGTGCCCCACGCCGGCTTCGGCCTCGGGGTTGAGCGCACCGTGGCCTGGATTTGCGGCCTGCACCACATCCGGGAGACCATCCCCTTCCCGCGCATGCTGGAACGCATCTACCCGTGAAAGCACTCACGCCTTGGCTACGCCGAGGGCTGGCCCTCGTGGTCACCCTCGCCCTGGTGGGAATCCTGCTGGCCCAGATCTCCCCCATGCAGGTGGTTCAGCTCCTGCTGAGCGTCTCGCCGGGCTGGTTGGGGCTGGGCTTCGCCTGCTACGCCGTGACCAACGGCTTCCGAGCCCTGCGCGCCTCGCGCCTGGTGTCCTCCCGGCCGGTCAGCGCCACCGGCCTGGTGCCCATCAGCTTCGCTCAGAGCCTGTTCAACAACATCCTCCCGGCCAGGAGCGGCGAGCTGTCCTTCATCTACCTGCTGGGGAAGCGCCACGAGGTCCCCTGGGGCGAAGCCACGGCAGTGCTCATCTCCGCCCGGGTGCTGGACTATCTGACGGTCGCCAGCTTGTTCCTGACCTTCGGGATGACGGGCCTGGGCGAGATGACTGCGCAAAAGGGCCAGTTGCTGATGGCTGCCTGGCTGGTGATGCTCGTGAGCGTGGTCGTCCTGCTGCTCCTGGCGTGGTTCGGGACGCCGGCCATAGAGCGGTTGGAGACCCTCGTGGGGCGACTCGTGCCGGGCAGCCGGCTGATGGATGGCCTGCTGGACCAGATGCACGCCGCCGTGCATGCTTTCCAGGTCATCCTCTCCCAGCGCAGGAGGCTGTTGCCGGCCATCGGCTACTCGCTGCCCATCTGGCTGGGGACCTTCGCCTGGTTCTACGCCTTCATGGCCGGCCTCGGCCTGCGCGTGACTGCCGTCCAGTTGGTCGTAGGCGCGACCTTCGCCGTGGTCTCCAAAGCCCTGCCCCTGGGGACCATTGGCGGGTTCGGCACCCATGAAGCCGGGTGGACTGTGGGCTTCATGCTGGTGGGCTTTGAGCGAGATCTGGCCATCGCCAGCGGTTTCGCGGTCAACATCCTCACCCTGCTGGCGTCGCTGCTCTTTGGCGTGAGCAGCCTGGGCTGGATGACCTGGCAGTGGGGTAGACCGATGGCCTGGCTGGTGCGGGAGACCCGATAGAGATGCTGAGGCAGAGAGTTGGCTCCCGGCTCCAGGCTAACCCGGGCTTGGCCATCATCCTGACCCTGTTCCTGGCCCTTGGGATCACCTACAGCGTGATGGTCCCGCCCTTCGAGTCTCCCGACGAGGTGTGGCATTATCTTTACGTCAAGTACGTGGCGGACAGGAAGGGTTTGCCGGTCTACGATGGGGTCAATCCGCTGCCCATGTATCAGGAAGCCAGCCAGCCGCCGCTGTACTACCTGGTGGCCGGGCTGGCCACAGCGTGGATAGACACCAGCGACGCGGATGACCTGATTCGCTTCAACCCCCACGCCGCCCGGGGCCTGGCCTCGGCCGAGGGCAATAAGAACGTCGTGCTTCACACCGATGCCGAGGCTTTCCCCTACCGGGGCACCACCCTGGCGGTGCACGTGGCGCGCCTGATCTCCGTGGCCGTGGGCGCGGCCACGGTGGCCTGCACCTATCTCGTCGCCCGGCTGGTGTTCCCCGAGCACCCGGGCCTCGTTCTGGCAGCGACGGCCGTCCACGCCTTCAACCCGGAGTTCCTGTTCATCAGCGCCTCAGTCAACAACGATGTCCTGGTCAACTTCCTGGGCTCCCTGGCCCTGTGGCTGCTCTTGTCGGTCATCCGGACGGGTCCGTCCACCGCCCAACTCATCGGCCTCGGGGCTGTGCTCGGACTGGCAGCCGTGTCCAAGCTCAGCGGGCTGGTGCTGATCCCCCTGGCGGCCCTGGCCCTGGGGTGGGCAGCCTGGCGGAGGCGGTCGGGTCGGCTGGCCGTACGTTGGGGTCTCCTGGTGGCGATCCCGGTCCTGATCACCGGCGGCTGGTGGTACGCCCGCAACTGGCTTTTGTATCGCGACCCACTGGGGCTGAGGCTGATGTTCGGCGTGGAACAGTTCCGGCCCCGGACGGAGCGCCCGGACTGGCCCGAAATCCTCCAGCTCTTCGAGGGTGTGCGCAAGTCCTTCTGGGCCGTCTTCGGCTGGTTCAACGTCGTGGTGGACCCGTGGATCTACACCGTTCTGGATGTGCTCGTAGCCCTGGGCGTCGTTGGGTTGGCCATCTTCGCAGCATGGCGGCTGGCCCGGGGCGAGGGCGCCCGGCTTGACGCGCCTGCTGGCGGCTCCGTGCCCGGGGCTTTGAAAGGGAAGGAGGGGCGAGCAGGCGCGTCAGCGGGACAGATGGCTTTCCTGGCCCTGTGGGTCCTGACCTTCGGCGCCGCCTTGTTGGGCTGGGGCCAGGTGCGTTACCCCCAGGGGCGACACCTCTTCCCGGCCCTCTCGGCCGTGGCGGTGCTGCTGGTGGCCGGGTGGGCCGGATGGGTGCCCCAGCGATGGCGGGCACTGCCCGGCTACGCGGTGGCCGGCGGCCTGCTCGTCCTGGCGACGGTGGCCCCCTTCCGCTACATCGTCCCCGCCTACGCCCGACCGCCAACCTCCCCATCGGCCAGCCAGGTCCAGGTGCCCAATCCGCTGGAGGTGGACTTCGGGGGGAAGCTGCGGCTGCTGGGCTACGGGTTGGATAGAGCGACGGTGCGCCCGGGTGAAACCCTGCACCTGACCCTGTTATGGCAGGCGCTGGCCAGGATGCAGGACGATTACAGCGTCTTCGTCCACCTGGTGAGCCCAGAAGAGATCATCGTCGCCCAGACGGATACCCATCCGGGCCTGGGCAACTACCCCACCAGCACTTGGCCGGTGGGCGTCGTGGTCCAGGACGTCTACCCGGTGACCCTGCCGGCCACCGCCCTGGCGCCCGCGACCCTCTCGGTGGTGGTCGGGGTCTACGACTTCGACACCATGCAGCGGCTGACCGCCGACACCCCCACCGGCGAGCCTCGGGGCGACAGCGTGACCCTGGCTCGGGTGTCCCTTGCCCCCAACGAGTCGCCGCTGGGTGTGCCCCATCCCGTGCGCTTTGAGCTGGGTAGGAGGATTGCCCTGGTGGGGTTCGATCTGGACCGGGCGGTGGCACGTCCGGGTGAGGCGCTGGACCTGACCCTCTACTGGCAGGCGCTGGCCCCCGTGGGTGAGGACTTCACGGTCTTCACCCACGTGCTGGGCGAGGGGAGCCAGATCTGGGCTCAGCACGACGGCCAGCCCCAGGGTGGACGAGCGCCGACGTCGGATTGGAGCCCGGGTGAGATCGTGGTGGACGAGCACGAGCTGGTGATCCATCCGCAGACGCCGCCGGGCGTGTACGAATTGGAGGTGGGGATGTACCGGAGCGACACCGGCCAGCGGCTGAAGGTGGGCATGCGCGATGACCGCATCTTGCTGGCCAAGATCAGAGTGGAATGAGACCACCAAGGCAGATGGAGGCTTAACGAGATGGCGACGCGACGAGATGACCGGCTGGTGAGTGAGTTGACGGTGAGTGAGCTGGTGGAGCTGATTCGCCAGGTGGTGCGGGAGGAGCAGGGCAAGCTGGCCACGCAAGAGTATTTCATTGACGAGGAAGGGCGATTGGCATTCCGCAGTGAGACCGCGTACGTGGCCTATCTAGCCAAGCAAGCTGGCAAGCACCCGGCCGAGGTCAACGCCTACTACCTGGACTCACGGGGGCGCAAAGCAGTCTATGACACGCCCCTGCCAGAGGGCCACAAGGAAGCCGCCGAGCCGGCCCCCGCCAAGCCACAGGTCGAGCCCAGGACACATCTGGACTACCGCATCGAGACTTCGGACATGGACCGGCACGAGGCGGCACGCCGCCGCCTGCGAGGGGAGTAATGGACAAGACCCGCGTCGTTCAGACGCAGGAACCATTCTCAGCAGATCACATCTCAAGGGGCGTCCGCGTCTGGGCGATCCCTGTGCCAGGCACTGGCGCGCACAAGCTCGCCCCGGGGTGCGCGACGGCATTGCCGTCGCCCGAGGATGCCGTCGGATAGCGGGGTTTCCGGATAGGCTGTAAACCCGGCTGCCAAAGGCTGCGGGTTTGAGTCAAAGGGAGCTTGATATTCGGGGAAGGGAACCATGGCCGAAGAACCTGTGAACGAGCGCGAGGAACTGATCGAGCGCATCGCCGTTCGGCTGGCCGAGCTGGACGACGAGAGCCTGCGTGAGCTGGATGTGCGCACGGAGGAGGCGGTAACCGGCGTGCGGCGCATTGCATCGCCGGTCATCCTCACCCCGCTGCCGGAGCCCATCAGCCGGCGGGAGTTGCTGGTGGGGTTGGTGGCCGGGGGCGCAGCCCTGGCCGGCAGCAGCCTGGCGGCCGGCGTGTGGGCAGGCAACCGGGGCGTGGCCGTGGGCCGGGCCGCAGCTCGGGCCGAGGCCGCGCTGGAGGCCACCCGGCTGCGGGAGCTGCTGAGCCTCTACGAGGAGCTGGAGGACGTGGGCCTAGACGCCATCGTCTCAGCGGCCATGAGCGCCGTAGGCGGCGCCCTGCGGGGCCTGAGCGGTGGCGTGGAGCTGCTGCGCGGCGGCATCCAGGCCGTAGACCAGGCCCTGACGCGCTTCGAAGAGCTGGCCCCCTTGATCCGCTCGGGCTTGGCCGAGGTGGAGGACATCGTGCGCGCCATCGCGCAGCGCCTGGAGGCCCTGCGGGCCAGGATCAGCGACATCCTCGGCGAGGCTCAACCACTTGCCCAGGGGCTGGGCAGAGTCTTCTCGGTCGTGCTGGACAACTTGCCCTTCGGCATCGGCGATCAGATCCGCGACGTGGTCAACCAGGTGCAGGAACTGTTGGGCCGGATGCAGGAGATGATTGCAGGGTTCTACACCCGGCTGTTTCAGCCCCTCTGGGCGGACTGGTTCCCCAAGGAGGAAGACGCCGGCATCGAGGTGAGCCTGTTCAGCCCGGTGCGCCGCCAGCTTCTCGGTCCGCTGGACGAGTTCCTGGGGGACGTCATCCAGGCTCTCGACCGGTGGGAGACGGAGATGGTGGGGCCTGTCCAGGCGGCCCTCGACCAGCGTCAGGCCATCCGCCAGGAGATCAGCCGGTACCGACGAGAGCATGGTCTAGCTTGAAATCCAGACCTGACAGGTTTTCGAAAACTTGTCAGGTCTCTGGGGTGCGCAGCAAATGTCTGTTCGATCATCTGCTTCTAAGCGCTTCCTGGCCGGCGGGCTGTACCTGGCCCGGCGCCTGGGTTTCGCCCTCATCACCTTGCTGGCCGTCGTCTACCTGAGCTTCTTCGGGCTGGACATGGCCCGGGGTACCCCCCTGGGTCAGGCCTTGTTGGGAGCGGCCGGCAAGTCGGGCCAATACGTCCTGCGCCTGGCCCGAGCAGACCTGGGACTCTCGCCAGCGGCCAGCTACAGCCAGGTTCCACTGCCCGTGTCCGAAGTGCTGGGCGACCTGGTCACCAGGAGCGTGGGCCTGCTGGCCGTCGCCATGGCCATCTCCTTGCTGGTGGGAGCGTTGCTGGGCACCTGGGCCGCGCGTCAGCGTCGGCCCTCCATGGCCCTGTTCACCTTGTTGACCTCTCTCATCGGCGTCTCCCTGCCCAGCTTCTTCATCGCTCTGCTGCTCCAGGTGGGCGAAATCCACCTGACCAAGGTGCTGGGGGTGCGGCTGCTGCCGGTGGGCGGCTTCGGCTGGGACCGTCACTTGATCCTGCCGGCGGTGGTGCTCTCGGCCCGGCCCGTCGCCCAGATCACCCGCGTAGCCTACCTGACCCTGTCCGAAGTCCTGGCCCAGGACTACGTGCGCACGGCCCGCAGCAAGGGCCTGAGCACGCACCAGGTGATGTGGCGACACGTGTACCGCAACGTCGCCATCCCGGTGCTGACCACCTGGGGCACATCCCTGCGCTTCGCCCTGAGCAGCCTGCCGGTGGTGGAGCTCTTCTTCGGCTGGCCGGGCATGGGCTTTTACCTCCTGCGCGCCATCTCCCAGCAGGACGACAACCTGACCGTCGCGCTGGTGCTATGTCTGGGTGTGCTGTTCATCGCCGTCAACCTGATCCTCGACGCCACCTACCGTCTGATTGACCCCCGGCTGCGAGGCGAGCAGCAGGCGCTGCCGGCTGCCGAAACCGGCCTGTACGAAAGCCTGGTGGGTGGGCTGGGGGACCTGATCGAGGAGATCGCCCAGCACCCTTGGGTCCTGCGACTGCGCGGTCGCCGGCCAGAGCCTCTCCCGCCCCTGCCGCAGATCACCACGCCCGTATCCACCGTCAGCCCCGAGTTGCAGCGCGCCCAACGACGCCGGGCCTGGCTGAGGTCCACCATCGGAAACCTGCCCTTCGTCCTCGGCGGGGTCCTTCTGGTGGGGCTGACGGTGCTGGTGCTCTTCGGCCCGCAGCTCTCGCCTCACAACCCGTACACTACCCAGGGCCTGAAGTACGAGAACGGGGTGCTCAGCGTGCCACCTTTCCCACCGTCGCCCGAGCATCCCTGGGGCACAGACGTGCTGGGCCGTGACATCATGAGCCTCATCTTCAACGGCGCCCAGCGCACCCTGACGCTGGCCCTGTTCGTGGTGCTGGCACGCATGGCCGTGGGGTTGGTGCTGGGAGCCCTGGCCGGGTGGTCTGCCGGACGAGCGCTGGACCGGCTCATCATGGCGCTGGCGGAGATCGTGGCGGCCTTCCCCGCCCTGCTCCTGGCCATGGTCCTCATCCTGGCCGTAGGCATCCGCGAAGGACCCTCAGCCTTCATCATCGCCCTGTGCTTTGTGGGCTGGGGCGAGGTGATGCAGTTCGTGCGGGGGCAGGTCATCAGCGTCCGGCCCCGCCCCTACATCGAGAGCGCGGTCGCCACCGGCCTGCGCGCTCCCCAGATCCTCATTCGGCACGTGTTGCCCAACCTGCTGCCGTCTCTCGTCTCCCTGTCCGCGCTGGAGATGGGCGCGGTGCTCATGCTCTTGGGCGAGCTGGGCTTCATCGGCATCTTCATCGGCGGGGGCGCCTTCGCCGAACTGGACGTCTCCCTGCCGCCATACCACTACTCGGATGTGCCGGAGTGGGGTGCGCTGCTGAGCAACGTGCGCCTGTACGCCCGAACGTACACCTGGACGGCGTTCTTCCCGGCGGCGGCCTTCTTCGTGGCCATCCTGGCCTTCAACCTGTTCGGTGAAGGGCTACGGCAGCTCATCGAGGGGGTGGGCGTGGGGCTGACCCGCCTGCTGAACCGCTATGCCCTGGCCGGCGCCATCCTGCTGGTGGCGACCGTCGGCTGGGTGCGCGGCAACGTGAGCCCCATCAGCTTCTACCGTCAGCAGGCGGCCGGCTTCGACGGACAGCGAGCCTTGGCCGATGTGCACTACCTGGCCGGCCCGGAGCTGGACGGACGGCTCATGGGCCAGCCGGGCATCGAGGCGGCCGCCGAGTACATCGCCGCTGAGTTCGAGAAGGCCGGGCTCCAGGCGGCCGGCGAAGAACTCACCTTCTTCCAGACCCGGGATCGGGCGTACCAAAGCCTGGACGGCGTGCCCAGCCTACAGATGGAAGACGGCGGCCCAGCACTCGCGTACCGCCGGGACTTCGCCGAGTACGTGGGCTCCTGGCGCAACCTGGGGCGGGGGCACGGCCGGGTCCGCTGGCTGGGATTCAGCCAACTGACCGAGGTCGGCAACTCGTCCTTTGGCACCAGGGTTCCTGCCCTCCAGGACCTGGACTACAGCCAGGAGGTGCTGCTCCTCCTCTCGGAGGAGAACGCCGCTCTGGTGTCGGAGAGGGTGCCGCGCCAGGGGGTGTTGGTGGTGCCCGATGACCAGCGCGTCCTGACCCGGCGCCGGCTGATCCCGGTCCGCGACCCGACGAGCACGCTGTTCGGCACCGGGCGCGTGGTGGGCTGGGAAGCGCCGATGATGTGGATCAGCGAGGAGGCGGCCAACCGGCTGCTGGCCGGCACAGGCCACACCGTCGCCGAGCTGAGGGAGATGGAACAGAGGCTGGTAGCAGACGAGATCGTGTCCCTGCAAACGGGCGTGACCGTGACCATGGAGATCGAGGGCACCCTCCACGACCGGGTACCCACCCGCCACGTCATAGGCTTCCTGCCCGGTGCCAGCGACAGCCGCTACGGTGGCCTCAACGACAAGCTGGTTGTGGTTCTGGCACAGTACGACGGCGTGGGCCGGTCGCCGGACGGGGACCTGTACCCCGGAGCCAACGACAACGCCAGTGGCGTGGCCCTGATGCTGGAGGTGCTGCGGTCGTGGCGGGAGCAGGGCTATCAGCCGCTGCGCAGCTTCCTCTTCGTGGCCTACGCCGGCGAGGGGCACGAGCGCGCCCAGGCACCGGATGCCTCTCTCGAAGTAGCCGATTTCCTCAAGGCGAAACACGGCTTCGCTTCGTCCTTGGAACTGGAAGCCATCGTGTTCCTGCGGGGTGTTGGCGGCGGGGCCGGCGACCGGGTGGAGTTCGCCACCGGCGGCAGCCTGCGCCTGGGTGACCTGTTCACTCGAGCTGCCAAGACCATGGGCGTGCCGGCCAGGCGAGCCGCTGAGCCCATTGACATCAGCATCGTCTTCGGCGGGCCACAGTTCAACTGGATGCGCATGGAGGACCAGGAGGCGCCGACCATCGGCATCACCTGGGACGGTTATGAGGTGACCAGCCATCAGCCGGACGACACCGTGGAGAAGGTCTCCCCCGAGAACCTGGAGCTGGCCGGGCGGGTGACCTCCCTGGCCCTGATGGTGCTGGGGAGAGAGGTCAATTACTAGAGTGGTTGCACAATAGCCGCAAAACAGGACGTTGGCTTTCAACGACCCGTCTTTGCACAAGCTGCAGTGCTGACACTGGATTGTGCAACTACTCTACTGACAGGAGTCGCCAGGTGGTTGGGGTGGGGAAAGGGGAACCCGTGCCGAATGAAACCATGAGACATCCCTGGCGCTTCATCGTGGTAGCCCTGTGGGCGCTGTACACCTTTCTCACCATCGTCATGGTGGCTGGTCCACCCCTGGGCCTGCCGGTGGCCAGGGCTTTGATGCCCCTGGCTACCTTATCCTTCTTCACCTTCTCCCTGACCCACGCCTCATGGCGCCTGGGAGGACGACACGCCCTCCTCCTGCTGGGCCTCACCTTTGGCGTGAGCCTGACCTTTGAGAGCGTAGGCGTTCTCACAGGCTGGATCTACGGCCCTTATCACTACACCGACCGCCTGGGACCCAAGGTCTTCGGCCTGGTGCCGTTCCTCATCCCCATTGCCTGGTTCATGATGAGCTACTGCGCCCTGGTCCTGGCAGAGACCCTGACGGGGATTCGGGGTGTCAATTCAGTAGGGCAGGCAGCCGGGATGGCCTTTCTGAGCGCCATGATCATGACTGCCTGGGATCTGGGGATGGATCCGGTCATGGTGACGACCCTCCACTGGGTTTGGGAGGCGGAGGGGGCCTACTTCGGCATCCCCGTGCAGAACTACTTGGGGTGGCTGGCGACAACCTTTTGCATCTACTTCCCCTATCGGCTCATCGTGGCCCGCCACCAGCCGCGTCCTTGGGGGGCAGGAGGCCGTGGCTTTGAGTCTTTGCCCACGCTGGCCTACGTGGTCACCTGGCTGAGCACCGCCATGGTCAACCTGCAGATGGGGCAGGCAGGCGTGGCTCTGGTCACCTTTTTCGGTATGGGAAGCTTTGCCCTCCTGGGGCTGATGGCGAGCCTGTGGAACCTGCACCCTGGCTCCTCGTCTGCGTAGAGAGGTTCGCGCATGGAGGAGACGCTGGTCTTCGGTCATGACCTCATCCCGGTGCGGCTGCCGGATCGCACCCAGATCATCTCTTCGGGCCTCAGCACCTCCCTCAGGCCGGCGGAAGACCTGGAGGAGACGGTGCGGCGGGCGCTGCGACATCCCCTTGACTCGCCGCCCCTCAGCGAGCTGGCCAGGCCAGGCTGGCGCGTCACCATCGCCTTCGACGATCCTACCGTCCCCTGCTTCGCACCCGTCTGGGAGGCAGCCATCAGCCTGGTACTAGAGGAGTTGGAGCGGGCCGGCGTCCGCCGGCAGCACGTGACCCTCCTGTGCGCCAATGCGCTGCACCGCAAGTTCACCCGTCACGAGCTGTCCCGCATCCTGGGCGAAGCCCTGGTGAAGGAGTTCGGTTACCGGGTGGTCTGCCACGATGCGGAGGACCGCGAGAACCTGGTCTACCTGGGGCTGACGCCTTCCGGCTACGACGTGGAGGTCAACCGGCTGGTGGTGGAGTCGGACCTCACCGTCTACGTCAACACCGTCTGCTGGCGCGGCTTCAACGGCGGCTGGAAATCCATCTGCGTGGGTTTGTCAACCTACCGCTCCATCCGCTGGCACCACACGCCGGATGGGATGAGCATGTCGCTGGACCGCAACCCGATGCACGAGATGCTGGATGAGATGGGGGCGCACCTGGAGGCCCACATCGGGCAGGGACGGATTTTCAAGATCGAGACGGTGCTGGCCAACCCGGTCCAGGTGGCGCATATGTGGGCCGGCAGCGTTGCCGCCACCCGCCAGGCGGCTCTCGAAGTGCTCCGGGCCCACACCCGACCCCGGCGCGACCTGGTGACCGAAGGGTGCGACATCCTGGTGTACGGCGTCCCCGATTGGAGCCCCTACGCGGCCTTCTCCTTCACCAACCCGCTGCTCACGCTGGTGTCAACGGGGCTGGGCTACCTGGGCGGGATCATCGAGGCGGCCGGGAATCCCGGTTGCACCGTCATCCTGGCGACGCCCTGCCCCAACCGCTGGGACGATGTCCACCATCCGGCCTACCGGGAGGTGTGGGACCGGGTGTTGGCGGAGACGCGGGATCCGTACGTGATCGTGGACCGCTACGAAGAGGACTTCACTCATCGGCCCGAGTACATCTACAAGTACCGTTATTGCTACGGCTTCCACCCCATCCACGGCATCATGGCCACTTATCCCCTCAAGCGGCTGCGGCACGCGGGTCGGGTGCTTGTGGCCGGGGCAGAAGACCTGTCGTTGGTGGAACACCTGGGGTTCGAGCACGCGCCGACGGTGGAAGCGGCCATCACCCGGGCGGAGGGGATCCACGGCCGTGACGCGCCCATCGGCTTCGTCCGCTACCCCCTCTTCATGAACAGGCAGTAGCCTTTTCCTGGAGGGACCCATGCCGGACCTGCAACTCTGCTTCATGTCCATCGAGGAACTGGTGCCCATGTTGCGCGACAAACAGGTTTCGCCCGTCGAGGTGACCCGGGCGTACCTGGAGCGCATCGAGGCCCTGAACGAGGCCCTCAATGCCTACATCACCGTGACCGCCGATGAGGCCCTGGCCGACGCCCGGCGTTGCGAGAAGGAAATCGTGCGCGGAGACTACCGGGGACCGCTCCACGGGGTCCCGGTAGCCCTCAAGGACCTGTACGACACGGCCGGGGTGCCCACGACGGCTGCCTCCAAGATCTACGCCGACCGCGCGCCGGCTGAGGACGCCACCAGCGTGGCCCGGCTGCGAGCTGCCGGCGCCGTCATCCTGGGCAAGACCAACCTCCACGAGTTCGCCTACGGGGTGACCACGGAGAGCTCTTACTTCGGCCCGACGCGCAATCCGTGGGATCCGGAGCGGGTGGCCGGCGGCTCCAGCGGCGGTTCCGGGGCGGCTGTGGCCGCCGGCCTGTGCGCCGCGGCGACCGGCTCAGACACAGGCGGCAGCATCCGCATCCCAGGTGCCCTGTGCGGCATCGTGGGGCTCAAACCCACCTACGGACGCATCAGTTGCCATGGCTTGCTGCCCCTCTCTTGGGCTCTCGACCACCCGGGGCCCATGACCCGCTCCGCCTACGACGCGGCGCTCATGCTGGCGGCCATGGCCGGCTACGACCCCCGCGACCCGGCCTCGGCCGACGTGCCCGTGCCGGACTACACAGCCGACCTGGGCGGGAGGTTGATCGGCCTGCGCATCGGGCTGGACCCGGAATGGGCGCTCACGGGGATTCATCCCGAGGTACGCGGCGCCTTCCAGGAGGCCCTGGATGTGCTCAAGGATTTGGGCGCCAGGGTGGTCGAGGTGTCGGTGCCGGGACTCGAGGAGGGTATGGAGGCCGCGCTCACCATCCTGAGCGCCGAGGCGGCAGCCGTCCACGAGGAGTTCCTACGCACCCGTCCCGACGACTATCAGCCTGACGTGCGCGCGAGGCTGGAGAAGGGCCTTCAGGTGCGAGGGGTGGACTACGGGCGCGCCCGGCGCCAGGGGGAATTGCTGCGCCGGCAGTTCGACCTCTTGTTCCAGCAGGTAGACCTCTTCGCCACACCCATGTGCGCCATCCCGGCGCCGAAGATCGGCCAACGGGAGGTGTCCATCGGCGGGGAGAGCGTGCCGGTGATGGCCCCGCTCACGCGCTACGCCCGGGTCTTCAACCTGACGGGGCTGCCGGCCATCACCGTGCCCTGCGGCTTCTCGTCCGAGGGGCTGCCCCTGGGGCTGCAACTGGCCGGGCGCGCATGGGACGAGGTCACGGTGCTGCGCGCCGCCTGCGCCTACGAGCGCGCCACCGGCTGGACCAGGCATCGGCCTACCCTGTGAGGGCGCTCAGGGCACGAGGGTGAAGGGAACCGGCACGAAAGTCAGCAAGAACAGGACCAGGGCCGCAACGGCCACCAGCCGGCTGCCGGCGCTGAGGCCGGTGATGTTGTCCAGCGGCACCGTGTGGTAGCCCCCGAAGACGAAGAGCAACACGGCCCACAGCCACCATCCTTCCCAGCGCCAGCCGAGGAGCAGCAGCGTGATGATCACGGGCCACCGCAGCCAGCGCGCCCGGTCCCCCAGCAGCGCGAAGATGATGTGCCCACCGTCCAGGGTCCCGACCGGCAGCAAGTTGAGGGCGGTGACCAGCAGGCCGGTCCAGCCGGCAAAGGCCATGGGGCTCAGGTACACGTCGTAGATGCCGTCGGGCAGGAAGCGTCCGAATACCAGGATCTTCATCACCGCGTAGAGGACAGAGTTGCCCTCCAGCACACCCGGCGAGATGGGTTGGACGGGCGAGATGGCCAGCCCCACCAGGAGGATGGGAACGGCCAGGACGAAGCCGGTCAGCGGGCCGGCGACGGCGATGTGCAGCAACTGCCGTCGGTTGGTGGGCGGCGCTTTCATGCTGATGACCGCCCCCAGGGTGCCCAGCACGCTCAAGGGCATGGGGATAAAGTACGGGAGGCTGACGGCCACGCCGTAGTAGCGGGCCATGAAATAGTGACCCAGCTCGTGAGCCATCAAGATGGCGAGCAAGCTGGCCGTGTACTGCACACCCTCAGCGAAGCTGACGATTTGGGTCCAGCTGAAGAGCATGGACGCGATGGTAGCCAGCAGCAAACCACCGGCCAACCACGGCCGGGCCTGACTCCCGGGCAGCTCGCCCGGCATGGCCAGGATCACGTCGGCATCGTCCGCGCGCCGGAAGAGCGGGGTGTATCCCAACTCGCGGAAGCGCGGCGAGACGAGGCGGTAGGCGTGCTCGGAGTCGGTCAGCAGCCGGCCGCGGAGCCGGACCACCTGGTTCGTCCTCCGCGAGATCAACCCGCCCACAACACTCTGTCCGACGGTGACTTCCTGAACGGCGAAGACATCCCCCACCGCCTCCAGCAGCCGTTCCCTCACATCCAACTCGAATGCCTCAGCTTCAATCATGGGCTCCAACTCTCCCTGGGCAGCGAATCCTGGACGTTGCGTTATGTTTCTGGACACGAAATACACCCCCGAAAGGTCACTTTCGTGTTAAGTTATAGCACACTTTTGAGCATAGACAAAATGGGCAAGCCTAACTTACTACAGCCTTTGGCCAATTCGCTGCACCTTTCCCGCTCAGCACGGACGCCAGTCAGCCACGGTGAGCATTCGGGAAACCCGATTCCGAGACCAAAAGGGGGACGCTGGTTCCGCGCGACCGCACAGGTGCAATCAGCTCCGGAAAACGTTTGTAGGGTGTGCTCTAGCGCGGTCCGAAGTCCACGCAGGGGGAAATGCCCGCTTGTATCGAACCCGGGTCTTCCGGGTAGGCTCCAAATCAAGCAGGCCGGGCGTCAAAGCCCGGCCTGCTGCGCTTCCGTGGCCCTTGACGGCTCAGGCGCGGATCTCCTGGCGCTGGAAGAGCACGTAGCCCACGGCGAAGAGCAGGATGGTGGCCGCGATCAGCCCGGTCAGCTGCGGCCAGATGAGCAGCAGGCTCTCGCGCAGGGGCAGCGGTGAGCCCAGTATCGCGCCATGGAGCTGGATGGGCAGCACCAGCCCCACGGAGCGGATGGTGGGCTGCAACAGCGCCAGCATCACCTCGGCATAGAGGGTGTTGGGCGACAGCCGGCTCAAGGCCAGCTCCAGTTGCGCCTGCGCCAGGATTTCCTCGGTGAATCCCACCTCCACCGGCCGCAGCGCCTGAGCCATCAGGCCGGCCAGGATGGTCCAGAAGACCGTGAAGAACAGCCACACCGCGATGGATGCCAGGGCTGCCGTGGCCGGCTGGCGGAAGACGATGGAGAAGACCATCGCCAGAGCCAGCCAGATGCCGCCGTAGAAGATGGATGCCACCAGGAACCACAGGGCCCTGGACACCTCCTCGCCGCTAGGTGGCACACCCAGACCCACCAACCCCAGCCCGATGATAAGCAGCCAGATGGCCGTCAGCACCAGGGCCAGGGTGAAAAGCCCGGCCAGGAACTTGCCCAGCAACAGAGCATCCCGGTAGATGGGCTGGGACAGGACACGGGACATGGTGCGTTGGCTGAACTCGCCGTTGATGGAGTCGAAGGCCAGGGCGATGGCGATGAGAGGCACTAGGAAGCCCAAAAAGCCCACAAAGGCCGGCAACGGTTCCTGGGCGGTGGTGAACAGCTTTAGGAACAGGAACGGGTCCTGGCTCACGGTGTTGCGCAGATTCATCATGGCCGCATAGATCGTGCCGGCGGCCGTGAGCACGATGAGCACTTCCAGAATGCGCATGCGCGCGCTGGTCAGGTGGTCGGCCATCTCCTTGGACACCACCGCCCACAGCCCGGTCCACGGCGAGCCTTCGCGCTCACGCAGAGCTGCTTCACGCCGCAACGCCATGCTGCACCTCCTGGAAGTAGCGGGCATAGATGTCGTCCAAGCTGGGTGCCTCCACGTCCAACTGGAGCAGCCGGCCACCGGCCGTGATCACAGCCTTGGCCGCCTCCGCCCGCAAGTCTTTGGTCGCCTCAACCTCGTAGCGACCGTCGCCGTCACGATGCACCTTGACGACACCTGGCACCTTGCGCAGGGCCTCGATGAGCGCCGAGGCCGGACCATCGGCCTGCAACTGGATGCGGTAGGCGCTGCCCAGCACCCGTTGGGCCAGCTCGGGCACCGTACCTTCCAGCACCATGCGCCCGCGATGGAACAGGCCCACCCGGTCGCATACGGCCTGCACCTGATAGAGCAGGTGAGACGACAGCAGGATAGTAATGCCATCCTGCTTCAGGTCCCGGATGATGTGCAGGAACTCGCGCGCGCCCTCGGGGTCCAGTCCCTGAGTGGGCTCGTCCATGATGATAAGCTGTGGCTGCTTGATGAGCACATCGGCCACGCCCAAGCGCCGGCGCATACCTCGGGAGAAGGTGGCCACTGGCTTATCCGCCACCTCGCTCAGCCCCATGCGGGCCAGGGCCTCGTCAATACGACGATAGGCTTCGGCCCGTGGGAGCCCATTGAGCTTGGCGATGTAGACCAGGTTCTCCCGCGCCGTGAGGTCGTTGTAGAAGCCGACCTCGTCAGGCATGTAGCCCACCCGGGCCTTCACACTCAGCGGTTGCCGGGCCGGGTCCAAACCCAGCACCCGGACGCTGCCAGCCGTCGGCTCCGTCAGGCCCAGCAGCATGAGGATGGTGGTGGTCTTGCCGGAGCCGTTCGGACCGAGCAAGCCAAAGACCTGGCCGTGATGCACGGTAAGGTTCAATCCATCCACGGCCACTGTGTCGCCGTAGCGCTTGGTGAGACCCTTGGTTTCGATCACCAGCTCACCCATGCCTCACCTCCTCACCACTGGCACCCATCAGCGGCGGCCGAAGCGCATCACGGCCAATCCAACCACCGCCACCGCCACGGCGATGAGGCCAACACCTACCACACCCCAGAGCGTGGAGGTCATCACGGTGATGCGGAATTCGGCCGACCTGGTGGCGCCGTCCTCCGGGCGAGCACGTATGGTGAGCATGTAGTCGCCGGCTACCGCCTTATCAGCCGGTCGGACTTTGGCGGTGAGTTCCACCTGCTCGTTGACCTTGATCTCGTCTATCTTCTCAGGGTCAAACTCGACGGACCAGCCGGCGGGCTCGCTGGAGCTCATCTCCACGCCCCGTGCTGGGGCCGTACCCGTGTTCTGCACGATGATCTTGAGAGGCGTCTCCTGGCCCGCGTAGGCCCGACCCGACAGCCGGCCATCGGGCGCGGTGATCTGCAGTTCTGGCTGGCCCGTCACCTCCGCGGTCAGCGACAGGCTTGCCTCGGCTTCACCACCTCGGGCGCGCACAGCGATGGGGTAGGCTCCTGCCGCCAGGTCAACGTAGGGCTGTGCCTCGATGGTGAGGCGCTTCGATTGGTTGGCCTCCAGCGGCAAGCTGGTGACCTCCTGGCCAGTTAGCTTGAACGTCACCTCAAAACCCGGGGGTGCGTCCGCCTGCAGCTGGACCGTCACGTCCTCGTCGCCCTCATTCTTCAGAGTGGCGTTATAGCGGAAGGTGGTGTTGGGCTTGCCCGTCAGCGTCGGGAGTTCAACTTCGAAGGTCAGGCTGGGAGGCACCTTCTCCTGCACCGTAACTTCCAGAGGCAGATCGACAACAGTGCCCTCGCCCCGGGCGCGCACCACGAACTTGTACGTGCTCGCAGCTACATCCTCCGGCGGCTCCAGCTTCAGGGTCACTGATGCATCCCGGTCTGGCTCAACGTAAACCGCCTTGACGACCTTGCCGCCGCCCCTGAAGGTGGCTGTCCAGCCCTCGGGGATCTCCGCCATCTCCAGGCGCACCACCTGGGCGAACGAGTTCACGCGCAGCTTCACGTCAACGTCAACGTTCTCATCCGTGCCAATAACCTGGCTGGGGTAAGAGGTGAAGACGACCAACTGGGGTTCCTTGCCTGTGGTTTCACCTGACTGCGCCATCACCGGTGCAGCCATACCGAAGACCAACAGCATCAACGCCAGCATCCCAACAATCAACGCCATCCGTCGCATAAAACCACCTCCGTTGAGATTGGGTTTCAGTAGCGTCAGCCGGCAAAGAGGGGCACGGCTGATCAGCCACCAAGCTTGCAAACGAGCGCTATGTTAAGCATGCGCACCCGGTGCCGCAACTATGAATAGTCCCCGTTTGTGAGTTTTGCCTTAAAACCGTCTTAGAAATAGATTAGAATCCTGGCCCTGGCCTGCCCCCTGCTCGGGCGCGTAGCCAGGCCCATCGGTTGTTTGACAAACGGCGCTGGATATCATAAAATCTCCCCGGCCAAGCAGGTCACCATAAGTTCCTTGAACCTTTCCACTGCTACAAAGGGGCGTCCCCGTCCACTGCTACAAAGGGCGTCCCCGCCCGTTTCCAGGGTCAAACAGCCACCGGACGGGGCGAGCCTGTGCGTCGCACAGACGCGGACGCCTTGATAGCCGTTTGCTAAAAAGGGGCGTCCCCGTCCACTGCTACAAAGGGGCGTCCCCGCCCCGTTTCCAGGGTCAAACAGCCACCGGACGGGGCGAGCCTGTGCGTCGCACAGACGCGGACGCCCCTTGGTAGCCGTTTTGATGCGAGAGGAAAGCGCAAAGAACTTTTGGCAAGTTGCTTAGCCACAAACACCAGCCTATCAGGATGACCCGGACATGAAGAACTCTGGTCTCAAGCGCCTGTGGGCTCCCTGGCGCATGGAGTATCTGGAAAACAGCAAAGTCGGGGGCTGCATCTTCTGCGACAAGGCAGCGGATGAGCGAGATCGCGAGAATCTGGTGCTCTACCGCGGACGAAGTGCCTTCATCATCCTCAACCTCTACCCCTACACGAATGGCCACCTGATGGTGGTCCCGTATCAGCATGTGGGTGACCTGGAGGCTCTGGACCCGGCAGTCCAGGCGGAACTGATGGAACTGGTGACCCTCAGCGTAGTGCTGTTACGCCGGGCGGTGAAGGCCCACGGTTTCAACATCGGCATGAACATCGGGAAGGCAGCCGGGGCCGGCTTCGACGACCACCTGCACATCCACGTGGTGCCGCGCTGGCTGGGCGACACCAACTTCATGCCCGTCCTGGCCCAAGTGCGCACCATGCCGGAGCTCTTGTCCGAGACCTATGAGCGCCTGAAGAATGTCATGCAGGCCATGGAGGCCGAGACGGCGAAGGCCACAGAACCACACAGAACCACGCAGAAGAAATGACCCGGGAGGAGTACGCAATGCGCAGGACGTAGTAGCTCCATAAGTTTCTGTGTCCTTCCGTGTGCTTCTGTGGCTGATACCAAACATCGAAGGAGATGCTGGCCATGCACTCACGCGACGTGGTCATCGTAGGGGCGGCACGCACGCCCATCGGCAAGTTCCAGGGCACTCTGTCATCGGTGCCGGCCACCGATCTGGGCGGGATCGCCATCCGGGCGGCGGTGAAGCGGGCCGGGATTGATCCGGCCACCGTGGACGAGGTGCTCATGGGGCAGGTGATCCAGGCCGGCGCAGGCCAGGCTCCTGCCCGGCAGGCAGCCCTCAAGGCTGGTCTGCCCAACACCGTCGGCGCCACCACCCTCAACAAGGTGTGCGGTTCTGGCCTCAAGGCGGTGATGCTGGGCGCCCAGGCCATCCGCGCCGGCGATGCGGACATCATCGTGGCCGGCGGGATGGAGAACATGACCCGAGGTCCGTACCTGCTGCCGCAAGCACGCAGCGGCTACCGGCTGGGCCACGCCCAGATCCTGGACGCCACCGTCCACGATGGCCTGTGGTGCGCCATCGAAGATTGGCACATGGGCATGGCGGCGGAGTTCATTGCCGCCCAGTTCGAGATCACCCGGCAGGAGCAGGACGAGTTCGCCCTGCGCAGCCACCGACGGGCCATAGCGGCCATAGACGCCGGCAAGTTCAAGGACGAGATCGTGCCGGTGGAGATCCCCCAGGGCAAAGGCCCACCGGTTCTCTTTGACACCGACGAAGCCCCGCGCCGGGACACGAGCATGGAGGCTCTGTCGCGCCTGAAACCCGCCTTCAAACAGGACGGCACGGTGACGGCCGGCAACGCCCCCGGCATCACCGACGGCGCGGCCGCCGTGGTGCTCATGGCCGCGGAGGTCGCCAAGGCCCACGGGATCGAGCCGCTGGCGCGCATCACGGGGTACGCTCAAGCAGCCGTCGATCCCAAATGGCTGTTCATCGCCCCGGTTCACGCTGTGCGCCGGCTCATGGAGCGCACCGGGCGAAAGCTTGAGGATTACGAACTCATCGAGATCAACGAAGCTTTCGCCGCTCAGACCCTGGCCGACGGCAAGGAGTTGGGCTGGGACTGGGAACGGGTGAACGTGCATGGTGGGGCCATCGCCCTGGGTCACCCTATCGGGGCCAGCGGTGCCCGGGTGCTGGTCACCCTGCTGTACGCCATGCGTGACCGGGGGGCGCAAACCGGGCTGGCCACCCTGTGCCTGGGCGGTGGTGAGGCCGTGGCGATGGGGGTGGAAATGTGAGGGGTGCAAGGCATTTGAACCTGCCAGGTATTTCAACTCGCCCTGGCCGTCCTGCCACCGCAGGCACGCTGTGACTCAGCCTGGGGTGCGTTACACCTGTGTTCACTGGAGTACCGCCACCACATCCCCCTCCTGCACCACATCCCCAACCTTGACCCGCACCTCGCGCACCTGGCCCGGGTGCGGGGCGGGGATGGGCAACTCCATTTTCATGGACTCCAAAGTGACAACCGGCTCGTCTTCAGCCACGCTGGTACCGGGCTCTGCATCAATGCGGATCACCACACCTACCATCATGGCCTTGACTTCGATCATCTCACCTCCAGGATTAGTCCTTGGTCCCTGATCACTTGAGATTCAGCATCTCCCGGGCTTCCTCGACGCTGGCCACCTCACCGCCCAACTCGTGTACCAGGTGGACGGCCTTGGCCACCAACTCGCCGTTGCTGCGGGCCATTTCGCCGGGGCGCAGGTAGAAGTTGTCCTCCAGGCCAACGCGCACGTTGCCCCCCAGGGTGATGGCCGCAGCCACCAGCGGCCACTGCGCCAGGCTGATCCCGATGACCTGCCAGGTACTGCCCGGTGGCAGGCTGTTCTTCTGGTGCACCAGGTTCTCGGTGGTGGCCGGGATGCCGCCTAGCACCCCCATGATCAGGCTGAACTGGAGGGGCGGCTTCAGCACCCCCATGTCCAAGAGCGGCGCGGTATTGCCGATGTGCCCGCTGTCGAAGCACTCCAGCTCCGGCTTCGTGTCGACCTCGTTCATCGCCTCCAGCAGGTAGATGATGTCCCTGAAGGGGTTGGCGAACACGTGGTCGTGGTAGAAGCGCTTGGTCTTCTCGCTGTAGATGGCGTAGTTCATGGAGCCCATGTTGAGGGCGGCCATATCCGGCTTCAGCTCCCGCACGTGAGCCACCCGGTCCTCGATGGGGATGCCGATGGCGCCGGTGGAGAAGTTGATGATGACCTCGCAGCGGGCCTCGATCTCCTCCTTGATGCGCCGATAGGTCTCCACGTCGTAGGCCGGCCGGCCGTCCGGCTTGCGGGCGTGGATGTGGACGATGGCGGCGCCGGCCTCCACCGATCGGCGGGCCTCCTCAGCGATTTCCTCAGGGGTGTAGGGGATGGCCGGACACTGATCGCGAGTGGCCAGCACCCCGGTCAACGCCGCGGTGATGACGGTCTTCTTGGTGGACATGGTACCTCGCTCCCGATAATGAGGTCAAGCGAACCATGCAGTCTATGCCGCGCTGGCACTGGACCGGGGTCCAGTGCCAGCAGAGGATGGTTGCGGGCGAAGATTATACCAGCGCGGGAGGATTTTGTCCACAAGGCATTGTCACGGGGAGGTGTCCGGCAGCCTCACTTCGACAACGCTTCGGCCGCCGGCTGGAAGCGAGGGTTGAACTTGAGCGCGGTGGCAAAGGCTTCGCGGGCCTCGTCGGCGCGCCCCAAGGCCTGGAGCGCCAGGCCGTGATAGTAGTGGGCTTCCTCCAGGTTCTCCGCCGTCTGCAAGGTGGCTTCGGTCATGGCGAGCAGGTCTTGGTAGCGTCCGGTGGCGTAGTAGGCCTCATACGGACCGAACTGGTACCACAGCATCCGCCACGGCAGACCCAGCGCCCGGGCCCGGTCGTAGGCGGCTGCGGCCTCCTCGAAACGCCCCAGCCCGACGAGGGAGCTGCCAGCGTTGAACCAGGCAAAGGCATCGTTCTCGTCAGCGGCCACCTCGGCCTGCGCCCGGGCCAGCGCCCGCGTGTACATCCTCCGGTCGTCCAGATCCTCGCCCATGATAGCCAGCAGCAGATCGCTCCGGGCGTCGGGGTACACCACAACGTAAGTGCGGTTGAAGACGCGCCAGTCGGCGTCGAACTCCTCGTAGGTCACCGGCACATCGGGGCCGTTATAGGAGTCGTAGGTGATGACGACACCTTGGGTGTGGTCGTAGCCGACCACCAACCGGTAGTGGCCCATGCCGTCGTTGGGGTGGGGGGTGAACCACGTCTCCACAATCACGGGAAAGCCGTTGCTCAGGAGAAGCCTCAGCCGGTCCAGGTCTCCATTGACCCGGGCCAGGGCGCCCAGGCCCAATTCCCGGGCGTAGGCGACCATCTCATCCGGGCTCACGTTCTTGTCCTCCCGGTGGCCCTTAAGGATGGGAGCAGTGTCGAACTGGGTCTCCGACCGGCCCAGGCCGCTGAGGGTCATGGCCAGGGTGGCCGGGCCGCAGTTGTTCCACTTCTGCCACTCGTGCCGGAAGCCGGTCAGGAGGACCGCCGGCGCGGCAGGCGCCGGCGAAGGAGGCCCGTGGCGCGGTTCGGGGGGTGGGCGCAGATCCCGGGTTTCCGCCTCGTAGCCGCCCTCGCTCGGCCCAGGCGAGGTGCCCGGATTAGCCGGCATAGGCATAATGGCTGCAAGGGGCTGAGAGACCCCAGGGCGTGCAGGCGCGGCCGACGTAGGGGTTGGGGCCGGCTCTGTGGGCGCGACGCTGGCCGTCGCCGGCTGCGCGGCGCGCTGATCCCCGGCGCCGGGCGCTGTTGTGCATCCACCGGCGCTCACGAGGGCGATGACGAGCAGCAACAGCCGGGCCAAGCGGCACATCCAGGTGGTCAACGGCGTGACCCGCGCCTGCACAAAGTCACCCGACGAAGAGCTTGCGAAACTCATGGTCACGACGGTGGCCGGAAAGGCGGGGTCGAGCGTGCGGCTTTGACCTCATCCCCCGTGGCCGGTCGCTCACCCCAGTGATAGAGGACGTCCGTCTGGCCGTCGTACTTGTAGCGCTGGCGGTACCAGGGCGCGCCGGGCCGGTCGAGATGCCGCCGCAGCACGGCGAAGGTGCAGACCTGCGCCTGGGTGTCCACAACCTCATCAACCACCCAGGCACGTTCCCGGTCGGACAGCAGACGGGCCAGCTTGCGGTCGCGGCGCGCCTTCAACTCGGCAGCCTGCGTTCCGTTGAAGCTGACGGTTAGCTCCTCCTCGGACTCAGGCAGTTGGGCTATGCGCCCCATGGGCAACACAGAGACGGGAATCTTGGGTCGTTGAGCACCCTGTGTCGCGCTCATCTGCGCCTCCTCGCGTCTCGCTGTGCACCATCAGCACTACTATCAGTACTTGAGAAAAGTCGCTCAAGAGGGGCGTCCCCGCCCCGTCCGGGTGGCGGGGATGCCACCCGAGAGCAGGGATTTCTCAACCACTGATTATCCCTTGTGAGGGCTCTTTGCCAGCATCTTCATCAGCAGCGGTCGGGCTGCCTGGACTGCCCGGGCGCGATGGCTCACCCGGTTCTTCACCTCCGGAGGCAGCTCGGCCATGGTGGCGTCGAACTCAGGCATGTAGAACACGGGGTCGTACCCGAACCCATGGCTGCCCCTGGGCTCAAAGGCGATGATCCCGTGGCACTCACCCTCGGCGGTGTGCACCTGCCCATCCGGCGTGGCTATGGCCACCACGCACCGGAACCGCGCCTGACGCCGTTCCCACGGGACCTGGCGCAAGTTCTCCAACAGCAGGCGCACGCGGTCGGCGTCGCTGGCGCCGGGGCCGGCGTAGCGCGACGAGCGAATGCCGGGCTCGCCGCCCAGGGCGTCCACCTCCAACCCCGAGTCGTCCGCCAGCGTCAGCAAGCCGCTGGCCTCAGCGTAACGCCGGGCCTTGAGCACCGCGTTCTCCCGGAAGCTGCTGCTCGTCTCCTCAACCTGAAGCGTGATGCCTTCAGCTTCTAGATAAGTCAGTTCGACCGGCAGGTCATCCAGGAGCGCCCCATACTCCTCCGCCTTGCCCGGGTTATTGGTCGCAACTAGCAACTTCATACGACAATCATAGCACAGGCCCGCGCATCAAGCAAGCTCAGCTGCTCCCTGCCCAGGGCTTTTCGATGTTTTGACCTTAGATCTGGTTTGCAGCACCACAGCCTGGAAAGCTGTAACTCGAGGGCGCTCAAGAACACGGGCGTTTCCTTTCCAGGTCGACGTGCCTCGTCACAGGCAGCATGACCGCACAGTCTCTCCCCAGAGAATCGGAAAGCCCCAGGCGAAGGCTGGGGCGTTTGACCAGGGCTGGTGATTTGGGTAGAATAGGTGTTATCCAGGACGCCATGCGTACGTGCGTTCCGCTGGCGGCGGACCCTGGTCCGCTGCCTTAAGCGCTCAAGAATGGCGATTCCCGAAAAGGGTGCGGAACCAGGGTCCCGCGCGAGCGGGAAAAAGCGGGCCGAACTTGTGCAACCCTGCTAAGAACCTATCCGGAAACCCCGCTATCCGACGGCGTCCTCGGGCGACGGCAATGCCGTCGCGCACCCCGGGGCGCGGACGCCCCTCCTGAGCGGTTTGCGGATAGGTACTAAGACCTGCCGGTGAGGTTCACCAAAGGGGGAACTACTCTTGGGCGAATTGTGGCAAACCTACGGTCTGATTCTCTGGCTTGCCCTGGTGATGGCGGTGTTCGGGCTGGGGGCGTGGGTGTTCACCCTGCAGCGGCGGGTGAGCCGGGCGCGAGAAGACTACCGGGCACTCCTGGCCGGCGCCGGAGGAGCCGACCTGGAAGCTGTGCTCCAGGCCCAGGTGACGGAGTTGCGCCGCACCGGTGCTCAGGTCGGAGCGCTGACCGGGCGCGTGGATCGCCTGGAGACGGTGTTGTCCGGAGCGATTCAGCGTGTGGGGGTGGTACGCTTCAACCCCTTCGCCGACACCGGCGGCGATCAGAGCTTCGCCATCGCCCTGCTGGATGACAAGGGGGGCGGGGTGGTGCTGAGCGGGTTGTACGCCCGGGGTGGGGTCCGGGTGTACGCCAAGCCGGTCAGCGGTGGCCGTTCCGAGTACACCCTCTCCACCGAGGAGCAGCAAGCCATCGCCCAGGCTATGGAGCGCTGATGAGCCGGGACCTCATGGCCATCCTCGCACCGCTTCTGCTCCCGGCGCTGGGCGCAGTCGCGGTCAGCCTCCTGGGCCGGCGGAGGCCACATCAAACCCGTCTCACCGCCGCAGTCGCCAGCGGCCTCGCTTCGCTCGCAGCCCTACCCCTGGCGCCTTTGGCCCTCCCCTGGCCTGTGAGCCAGGCTGGAGAGCGCCTCATCCTCGCCTTCTACCCCTGGACTCCGCAGCCCCTGCCTCAACTGGGGATAACCTTCGTGGCCGACGCGGTGAGCGCGTCTTTCCTGCTGATCGTCCTCCTGGCAGCCACAGCTTTCCATCTCTCAGCGCTGACCCCGACCTCTGACCGGAGCGAAGCTTCAGCTCCCGTGATTGCGGCCGAGTTGCTCCTGACCGGGGCCGGTGTGGCCTTCGTGCTGGCCGGCGACCCGCTGACCCTGTACCTGGGCTGGGCCCTGATGGAGCTGGCCGTCTTCGCCATCGGCTGCGCCCACGCCGGCGACGGCAACCTCGACGAACCCGTGCGCGCCCTGGGGGTGAGTGTCATCCTGGGGCTGCCTTTGCTGGTCCTGGCGGTGATCTCGCGCCCGGGGATGAGCTGGGACCAGAGCGCGACGACGATGTGGCCGGCCGTCACTGTAACCGGGCTGATGTTCGCAGCCGGTGCGCGCCTGGGCGCTTACCCCGCTCCGCTTCGTCCTGCCGTGCCGGAGCCCAAGGCCGCCCTCCACAGCCCCCTCACGACCCTGCTTCCGACTACCGGCGGCGCGTACCTGGTGCTGCGCGCCCTGGTGTTGGGTGAGGGACAGGTCCCGGGTGGGATCTTCTGGGCCACGGTGGGAGCCCTGGCGGTGACGGCCGGCGGGTTCCTGGCATGGCGCCAGCGCGATGCGCGCGCGGGTTTGAGTTGGGTGGTGGTGACGCAAGGCGGTCTGCTGCTGGTGGCCGCCGGGCTGGAGGAGGTGACTCAGGCCGTAGCCGTGCTTCAGGCGCTCACCCTGTGCCTGGCTTCCACCCTCATGTACCTCTGGCTAGAGTCGCAACGCGCCCTGGAACAGCCGTCCAGCTTCTGGATGCGGGGGATGGGTTGGCTTGCCGTCGCAAACCTGTTGGGGATCCCCCCGACCGTGGGATTCGTGGCCCGCTGGGCCCTGTACCGCCACCTGGTGGAAGCCAGCGCCTGGCCCCTGGTGACCCTGCTGGCGGTGGCGACGGCCTGGACGGTGCCGCCGTTGCTGGGGGTGATGAGCCCGGCACCGGACCGCAGTAGCCAGGTCAACCCCTCGCCCACCCGAGGCCATCTGCGCGCCTATGCCGGAGCTGCCGGGGTGAGCCTGGTAGGTGTGATCCTGTTGGTGGTTGGCCTCCAGCCGCTCCTGCTCTTGGCGCCACTGAGAATGCTCATGAGCCTGGCCTATGACTACCTGAGCCAGGTCATCCGGGGCGTTGACTGGGTGCAGGGAGCGGAACTGGTGGCGCTATTGGTGCTTCCGCTCCTGGGGGGCTACGCCTTGACCCTGGGCGAGTTGGCGCCGGGTCGGGTGACCAACCAACTGGAGGGGTTCTGGCAACGGCTGGCCTCCACCGTGAGCCTGGCGTGGGCTTACCAGGTGGTGGAGTGGAGCGCGTGGCGCTTGGGCACGTTGGTTCAGACCCTGACGGCACCTCTGGAAGGGAAACGGTACTGGGGCTGGACCTTCCTGTACGCCCTGCTGGTAGCCCTGCTCCTGCTAACTCGCTGAGAGTCTGCCTGATGCATCCAGTGACATGTTGAACCTGGTGAACTTCTCTGCTCTGATCGCCTTCCTTCCGCCGGCCCTGTTGCTGGTGGGGCTGCTGGCCACTGCGTCCCTGATCCTGGTAGGGTACCAATGGCGGGTGGAAGTGCTGGCCCTGCTGGTGCAATACGGCCTGGTGGGGGTGCTGCTGGCCCAGGACAGCGCCCTCCCGGCGGCCGGCGCCATGATCCTGACGGGCGTGGTCGTGGCATGGATCCTGTACCTCAGCGCACGGGGAGCGCCACCCCCGAGCCACTTCGGCAGGGATCGTCTGTTCCGTCTTCTGGCCGCGGCGGTTTTGGCCGTGGGCGCCTACGGGCTCACCACCCAGGGCGTGCCCCTGGCGGTCTCGACGGAGGTGCTGGTGGCAGCCGGCTGGCTGGTGGCCATGGGGTTGCTGGTGGTGACCCTGGCGCGAGACCCGCTGCGCGTGGGCTTGGGGCTGTGCACCTTCCAGGCGGGGGTCGAGGTCGCGTACCTGGCGCTGGAGCGCAGTTTGGCTGCCTTGGGGTTGCTGGCTGCGGTGAACTGGGCGATCGCCCTGGGCGTCGGCGCCCTGCTGCTGGTTTCCCGGCCGTCAAGCCAAAGACGAGGTGAGCGGTGGGAGACGTGAGCGCGCTGTGGGGGCCGGCTCTGGTGACGGCGTTGGCCGCCCTGCCGACCTACTTGCTGCGCCGTCGCGGACTGCTGGCCGGCGTGCTGACCGCAGGCGCGTGTGCGGCCGCCGGGGGCATGGTCTGGACCGTGCCGGACGCCGAGACGGTCGAGTTGCTGGGCCGGACCTTTGCGCTGGACGCCCCTGCCCGGCTCATCCTGCTCCTCATCTTTTCCCTCACTGCGGTGCTCGGCCTCTACCCCTGGCCGACAGGCAGCGCTCGACTCTTCCGGCCCTTCGCCCTCCTGAGCGTCTCACTGCTCACCATGGGGGTCATGGCCCACTCCCTGCCGGTCGGCGTGCTGCTCCTGGAACTGGGCGCCTTGAGCCTGCTCATACCCCTCCAGGCAGACGGCCTGCGATCAAGGCGCGCAGCCGAGGGCTACCTGGTGTTCGTGGTGGTCGTCATGGCCTGCCTGTTGCTGGGCGGGTGGCTGGTGGAGGGCTACGCGCCCATGCCGGAAAGCGCCTGGACCTTGCAGCCCGTGACCGTGCTGCTGACCTGGGGACTGGGCCTGCTCCTGGCACTTGTGCCCTTCCACGGGTGGTGGAAAGGGCTGGCCGAGTGGGCGCCGCTCCCCATGCTGGCCCTGGTGGGAACGGCGATCCCAAGCGTCGGCCTGGCATTGATAACCTCCATCCTGGTCCGATTCCCATGGCTGGTGGAAGAGGGCGAGATTCGACCGGCGCTCTTGGCCCTTGGCCTGCTCAGCGCCGTGCTGGGGTCACTACTTGGCTTGCTGCCCAATCCGGGCCCTGACCCTCAGGGGGTGGTGCGCCGGGCGCTGGGCTGGTGGGCGATACATGACTGGGGCATCATCGTGGTCGGGGCGAGCGTGGGCACGGTGGCCGGGCTGACCGGCGCGGCCTTGGCCCTGGCCGGCCACGCCCTGGCCTTGAGCCTCCTGGCCATGGCGCTGGCAGGTGGAATCGGCACGAGGCCGGGGGCTACCGGTTGGCGCCTCCTGGCCACGGTGGTCGGTGGATGGACGCTGGCCGGGGGACCACTGTCTGCCACGTTCCCCGGGCGCTGGCTGGTCTATCGTGCCACGCTCGAGCTGGAGCCCGTTTTCGCCTACCTGCTGATGGTTAGTTCGGCGTTGTGCATGGTCAGTGTAGTGCGCGGCTTCAGGGCCGCATCGGCCGCCAGCTACGCGTCAGCGCCCTCGTCCGAGCGCACCCACGGAGCCCTCCACGAGCTGGTGCGGATCGTCATCTCGGGCGCTCTGGTCATGGCCGTCATCGCCCTTGGAGTGTATCCGCAACCCCTTCTGAAGCCCCTCCTGGCGCGTCTGGGCGCTTTCATGGGTGTGTAGGCACAACAAGTCAGTTTTTGGTACTGTCAATACCCGCTTGACAAGCCTGGGGAAGTCAAATATAATAACCCAGGCTCTGAGCTTGGCAGGGTTGGCCATATACCCTTCGCCATGTGGCTTCTTGGTAGTTTGCGCTGTTTGCAGCAGGGGACACTACGGCTGTTGACCCAGAGTAGGTGAGCAGCAGGGGAAGCGTATAAGGTCAGAGGTATGGGTTGTACCAACGATAGGACTTTTGGCGATGACAATCGAATGTGCTGGTTTCCGCACCTCGCCACACTGAAGTGGTCGCTTTGCTGGACTGAGGCCGGTTACGGGCCGACGCTGGTGATCGCGGACATCAACGACCCACAACACTGATCTCGGCTGCCTGCCAAGCCATCCTGCAGGATGTGGTAGCCGAGATTTTTTGCCGCCTGTGCGGTTAGGGTGAGCACTGTTATCGGCGGCCCTCCTGAGGCCGACCACCAAACCTGCAGAAAAGGCACAGAGCGTAGGACAACGGCTCCTAGGAACCGCACAGGTAAATTTTTGCGCACATTCAGTCGGCCACGTTGTTGAGGTTAAGCCATACCTGCCTGGTGACGACAAGGGGGTGATGTCAATTGACCACAAACGCAAATCACGTCGCCCGTACGTCATGGATGCTTGTCTTTGAAACTGTGCAAGGGGAGAGGACTGAGGACAATGGTGACCGAGGGAATGATGAGCACGGGTGGCTGGGTGCCAGCCGACGACGAAGGATACTGGCAGGCGATTCTGGAACAAGGGGAGTTTGCACCTAGCCTGCCACCACCTGAGCAGCGCCATTCCTACGCTAAGCGCCGGTCCCCCGGCGGGAGAACGGATGCTAATGGATACGTTGCGGAGCGGGATTCGGCCCACGGATGTGATGACGGTGCCGGCCCCCCGGTGGATGCCGCCGAGTATCGGGAAGAGGATTGGCAATGGTTGCAAGAGTGCTATGAGAGAGGAGAGGTCCTATCCGGGTATGTCATCGGTTGTAATCGAGGCGGGCTCCTGATTCGACTCCAGAACGTGATCGGCTTCGTCCCGGCCTCACAGCTCGAAGAGTTGCCGGCACACCTGGGCACCAATGGGCTGGTCAAGGAGCTGGAGGTGATGGTGGGGCGGGTGTTGCAACTGCGGCTCATAGAGTTGGACCGGGAGCGGAACCGCGTCATCCTGTCAGAGAGAGCTACGGCTTGGCCGCCCGATGGCATCGAATCGCTGCTCAACGGCCTCGAACCGGGGCAGAAAGTGCGCGGCCGGGTCCGCAGCCTGTGCGAGTTTGGCGCCTTCGTTGACCTGGGCGGGATTGACGGCCTGGTGCACATCTCGGAGCTATCCTGGCAACGCATCGAGCACCCACGGGATGTGTTGCAGGTCGGACAGGAGGTTGAGCTGCTGGTGCTCAATGTGGACCCGGCGCAACGCAGAGTGGGTTTGAGTTTGAAGCGTTTGGCCCCGGATCCCTGGGCCACTGTGGAGGAACGGTACCACGTGGGCCAAGTGATCCAAGGTACCATCACTAACGTGGTGAATTTTGGCGCCTTTGTGCGCATTGAGAAAGGTCTGGAAGGGTTGATCCACGTCTCCGAACTGGCGGAGGGCAATTTCCTCCATCCACGCAACGTGGTTCGGGAAGGGCAAGTGGTGACTGTGCGGGTGCTCAACATTGACGGTCGTAACCGCCGGTTGGGCTTGAGCCTCAGGCGAGCTTGCACCGCTGAACCTATGGCTGCCCCGGCTGGCGAGGTCGGCCAGGAGCAAGGGGCAGAGCAGCAGGCTTTCGCCTGGTGGCGGGGGGCTGGCCCTCGCCTTCGCGCTGCGCCTGAGCAATGAACATTCCTGGTTAGCTCCTGGACTATGCTCTAAGTGCCTATCCGGAAACGGCTCAGGAGGGGCGTCCGCGTCCGTAGGACCCCTGTGCCAGGGACTGGCGCGCACAGGCTCGCCCCGGGGTCCGCGACGGCATTGCTGTCGCCCGAGGACGCCGTCGAATAGCGGGGTTTCCGGATAGGCTCTGACCTGTCCGAAAAGGGTAGGGCGGGCTTTCAAGCCTGCCCGGACAGCCTGGAAAGGCTGTCCTGCGTGGTTTTTCCGGGTGGGCTCTAAGTGACTCGCTGATGGCACGCAAACGTTCGCGGCGCAAGCCCGCTTCGAGGCTGAAGGCCTGGTCATTGCCAGAGCGTTTCAGGTTTAAACTGGAGCGGGACCGCCAAGAGGAGATTATCGGGCTGCTGCTGCTCACCCTGGGAGGGGTGACCCTGCTGAGCCTTCTGGGGGTGACTCGGGGCGCTCTCAGCAGTTGGTGGGCTGACCTGCTGCGCCAGGTAGCCGGCTGGGGGGCGTTGGCCATCGCGCTCTTCCTGCTGGCAGCCGGGCTGATCCTGGTCTCACACGGATTCCGCTCAACGGAGACGTGGCCCTGGGTGCAGGTCATCGGTGCTGAGCTGGCCCTGGCGGGAGCCCTGGGCCTGACCCACCTGGTGGTCGGGGGAGCCCAGCCGCTGGCGGTGGCCCGCGCCGGGGGCGGTGGAGGCTACGTGGGTTGGGCCCTCAGCCAGATGCTGGTTTCGGTAGCCGGCACGCCGGTGGCGTTCATCATCTTGGGCCTGGTGACCGTGGTTGGCCTGGGCGTTGGCATCTGGTCCTTGCTCCAGGGGCTCTTGAGCCGCCTGGCCCAGCAACCGGTGGAGGAGCCCCAACCCGTCCAATGGGAGGGGACGGAGCACGCGGCGGAGGTACAGCCGGAGGTGCATCGCGTTCGTGAGACGAAGGGCAAGGGAGCACCGGTCAGGAGAAGCCGGGCGCGGGCAGACAGGCGCCAGACGGCACCAGCGCCGCAGGCGGAGGGCCTGCCGCCGCTGGACATCCTGGAGCCGGCTTCGCCTCAGGCCATCCGCGAAGCCGACATCCGGGAGCGGGCGCGCATCATCGAGGAGACCCTGGCCAGCTTCGGGGTGCCGGCCCGGGTTGTGTCCATCAATCAGGGTCCGACCGTCACCCAGTTCGGGGTGGAACCGGGATTCATCGAGCGCCGGCGAGCGGACGGCACCGTGAGGCGGCGCAAGGTGCGGGTGAGCCGCATCACCGCCCTGGCCGACGACCTGGCCCTGGCACTGGCTGCAGCGCCCATCCGGATCGAGGCGCCCGTGCCCGGCCAGCCCGTGGTGGGCATCGAGGTGCCCAACCGCAAGGTGTCATTGGTCAGCCTGCGCAGCGTCATCGAGTCAGAGGCGTTTCAGGAGATAGACTCGCCTCTCAAGATCGCCCTGGGCCAGGACGTGTCCGGGGAGCCTGTGGCCGCAGACTTGGCGCTGATGCCTCACCTGCTCATCGCCGGCGCTACAGGGTCCGGCAAGAGCGTATGCACCAACTCCATCATCACCTGTCTGTTGATGCACAACCCGCCGGAGACCCTGAAGCTATTGTTGGTGGACCCGAAACGGGTGGAGTTGGTGAACTTCAACGGCATCCCCCACCTGCTCGCCCCGGTGGTGACGGAGCTGGATGAGGTGGTCAGCGCGCTGTACTGGGCCACACAGGAGATGGAGCGCCGCTTTGAGCTGTTCGCCAAAGCTGGGGTGCGCAACATAGAAGTTTACAACCGCAAAGTTGCTCGCAGTGGCCAGGAGCGGCTACCTTATCTGGTGATCATCATTGACGAGCTGGCAGACCTGATGATGGTGGCGCCAGATGAGGTGGAGCGGCTGATATGCCGGCTGGCCCAACTGGCCCGGGCCACGGGCATCCACCTGGTGATAGCCACGCAGCGCCCATCGGTGGACGTGGTGACCGGGCTGATCAAGGCCAACTTCCCGGCCCGCATCAGCTTTGCCGTTGCCAGCCAGGTGGACTCGCGCGTGATCCTGGACATGGCCGGGGCGGAGAAGCTGCTGGGACGCGGCGACATGCTGTTCATGAGCCCGGACTCGGCCATGCCCCAACGGCTCCAGGGCTGCTACGTGTCCGACAAGGAGCTGAACCGGCTGGTGCGCTTCTGGCGGCGCGCTCGCCGGTATGAGCTGCCGGATAGCGGTGAAGAGCCGCCCTGGGAGGGGCTGCCATCACCCGACGAGACGGCCGATGAGTTGCTGCAGACGGCCATCGAACTGGTGCAGCAGCACCGGCGGGCGTCGGCTTCGTTCCTGCAACGCCGGCTGCACATCGGATACCCGCGCGCGGCACGCCTAATTGATCTATTGGAGGAAATGGGTATTGTGGGGCCGCCGGCTGGGCCTGGCCAGTCCCGCGAGGTGATCATCCAGAGTGAGACAGCCATCAGCCCAGGCGCTTACCCAGAGCAGGAAGACGCTGAGTTCGCCCGGTGGGGAGAGGAAAACCTGTGAGAAGGAGTCTGCATGGCAAAGAAGAAGGGAGAACCAAAACAGAAAAAGGATGCCATTGTGGTCGAGGGCACGGTAGTGGAAGCGCTGCCTAATGCCATGTTCCGGGTGGAGTTGGATACAGGCCACAGGGTGTTGGCCCACCTGTCCGGCAGGATGCGCATACACTACATTCGTGTGCTTCTGGGCGACAGGGTGAGGGTCGAGCTGTCGCCGTACGACCTTACCCGAGGGCGCATCATCTATCGCTACAAGAAGTGAAAGGCCTGCGACCGGCGCAAGTCGCATGATCATTCGCCGGATGGCACACACGTGAGGCGGGATTGCCGACCTGCCCCATCAGGCAGGTCTCTTCTTACGTCATGTGATCTAGCTATCACCGTCATTCGAGAGGTAGTGAGCATGCCGAACCTGATGGCCATCTCGTTGACTTGGTACTTCATCAGCCTGTCCGGGGTGCTGTCGCCGGGACCCTTGTCAGCCATGTCCATCGGAGAAGGGGCGCGACGAGGCTTCTGGGCCGGGCCGTTGCTGGCCTTGGGCCACGCGGTCACCGAGCTGGCCATGGTGACCGCTCTGGCCATCGGGCTCAGGGAGTACCTGCAACAGCCGCTGGTGGCCGGGGTCATCGGCGTGGTTGGCGGACTGTTTCTCCTGTGGATGGGCTACGATCTGGCCGTGAGCGGCTGGCGCGGCGGGGTCACCCTGGAGCCGGGTGGGACGGCCACGGGGGTGGCCCGGCTGGGGCACGTGCCCGCCGGCGTCCTGTTGAGCATCGGCAACCCCTACTGGCTGGTGTGGTGGGCCACCGTAGGTGCCAGCTACTTCCTGATGTTCACGAGCTACGGAGTCCTCGGGCTGGCGCTCTTCTACCTGGGCCACATCAGCCTGGACGTGGGGTGGATGAGTTTGTTGGCCTTCCTGTCGGCCTCCGGGCGCGGCGCCATACCCGAGGGCGTGTACCGGGCAGTGCTAATGATCTGTGGGCTGTTCTTGATTGCCATGAGCCTGTACTTTGGAGCGTCAGGGTTGGGCTTCTTGCGTGGTCAGTTGATGGGGTGAGAGGAAATGACGGTGTACGTAGGCACCAGCGGCTACAGTTACGATGATTGGGTTGGGCCGGTGTATCCCCCTGAATTGAAGAAGAGCGACTGGCTGAGCTTCTACGCGCAGGAGTTCAACACCACGGAGATCAACTTCACGTATTACCGGATGCCGAACCCCTGGACCCTGGAGCGCATGGCTGCCAAGGTCCCGGATGATTTCGTCTTCACGGTCAAGGCCACACGCGAGCTGACCCACTTGCGCGAGGACACGCAGGAGCAGTTCCCCCAGTTCCGTGAGGCGCTGAAGCCACTTATCGAAGCTGGCAAGTTCGGCTGCGTGTTGGCCCAGTTTCCCTACTCGTTCCACAACACGCCGGAGAACCGGGCGTACCTACAGGCCTTCCGCGAGCGCATGGGCGATCTGCCAGTGGTGGTCGAGTTCCGTAACCAGGAGTGGCTCACTGAGGAGGTCTTTGAACTCCTTCGGGAGGAGAAGCTGGGGTTCTGCTGTGTGGACCAGCCCCGGCTGCGCGGTCTGATCCCGCCCATCGCCAAGGCTACAGCGCCTGTCGCCTACGTGCGCTTCCACGGTCGTAACGCCCGGAAGTGGTGGCAGCACGAGGAAGCTTGGGAACGGTACGATTACACTTATTCCGACGAAGAGCTACAGGAGTGGGTGCCCAAGATCCACCACTTGGAAGAGGAGGCAGAGACCGTGTTCGCCTTCGCCAACAACCACTGGCAGGGTCAAGCCGTAGGTACAGCCAGGCAGCTCAAGGCGCTGCTGGGGATCTAAGCAACTTGCCAAAACTTTGCACTTGCTCCTCGCACCAGAACGGCTATCCAGCGGCTCTTTGACCCTGAAAAACGGGGCGGGGACGCCCTTTTGTAGCGGTGGAAAAGTTCAAAGAACTTATGGTCACCTGTTAGGTGCCACATCGTATCACCTTCTGGTCGCGACGGACCTCCCGGTCCGGGCGGCCCGATTCCGCACCAGGTAGGGGGCGAGACCGGGGTCCCACGCCAGCGAGGAATAAGCTGACCCAGGAAATGATGCCCGTCGCTGACAAGTGACGGGCACCTTTCCCTCTACCCTATTTCTTGGCTCGTGTCCTGGTACCAGTCTTCTTGGTCTTGCTCCCGGCAGCCTTCTTCCCCTTGGCCGTCTTCTTTGTCGTGGTCTTCTTGGTTCGGCTGCGCTTCTTCTCCGGCGGCTCGGGCGGCGGGGGTATCTCGACCTCGTGCTTGCCGTTCAGTCTCGCCATGGAGGCCACGGTGTCCCCCTTCTTCAGCTTCATGATCAAAGCTCCACGCGCCGCCCGACCCATCTGCGGAATGCTGTCCACCCAGGTGCGCATCACGATGCCGTCGGCCGAGATGAACGTTACCTCGTCATGCTCACCCACCACCCGAGCGGCCGCAATGGGGCCTGTCCTCGCCAACTTCGCGGCGTCTATCGTGCGCACGCCCTTCCCGTACCGGCTCTGGGTCGGGTACTCGCATAGCGGCGTGCGCTTGCCGTACCCGTTGGCCGTGATCAACAGGAGATAGTCATCCGGCCTCACCATGTCCATACTGGCCACCCGGTCGCCTTCCTCCAGCTTGATGGCGTTGACGCCGGCGGCAGACCGGCCCATGGGTCGCACCTCGCTCTCGTGGAAGCGGATAGCCTGCCCCCGCTCGGTCACAATGATGATTTCCTGGTTTCCATCGGTCAGCTTGACCCACCCCAGAGCATCCCCTTCGTCCAACGTGATGGCAATGATGCCACTGGGTCTGACACCCTCGAACTCCTTCAGCTCGGTGCGCTTGATCTTGCCCCCTACAGTCGCCATCACCAGGTATTCGGCGTGGTCAAAGTCCGGCACCGGCACGGCTGCGGTCACCGTCTCGCCGCGTTCCAGCGGCAGCAGGTTGCTCATGGGGATACCCTTGGCCGCCCGGTCCGCATCAGGGATCTGGTGACCCTTCTGCTGGAAAACCCGGCCGTGGTCGGTGAAGAACAGGATGGTGTCCAGGGTGTTGGCGATGAACAGATACTCGACCTCATCCGTCGAGTGGGTGGTGATGCCCATCACCCCACGCCCTCCTCGCCGCTGGGGGCGGTAGGCGCTGGCCGCCACGCGCTTGACGTAGCCGCGCCGGGTGATGGTGATGAGCACATCCTCGCGAGGCACCAAGTCCTCGGTGGAAATCTCCTCCTCGGCCTCCTCGACGATCAAGGTCCTGCGAGGGTCGCCGTAGCGCTTTCGCAGGTCCAGCAGTTCCTCACGGATCAACAGGCGTATCTTGCGCGGATTGGCCAGGAGGTCTTCCAGGTAGGCGATGGTCTTGATGACCTGTTCGTACTCGGCCTGGATCTTCTGGCGTTCGAGAGCGGCCAGCCGGCGTAGTTGCATGTCCAGAATAGCCTGGGCCTGAATCTCGGTGAGCTTGAACTTGCGCATCAAGCTGCGCTTGGCGGTGTCGGCGTTGCGCGCCCGCCGGATGGTCTGGATCACCTCGTCCAGGTTGGCCAGGGCGATCCGCAACCCCTCCAGGATGTGCGCCCGGTGGCGCGCCTGAGCCAGGTCGTGCTCGCTGCGCCGGCGGATGATCTCCTGGCGATGGTCCAGATAGTGTAGCAGCATGCGCCGGAGGGGCAGGACGCGCGGCTCCCCGTCCACCAGAGCCAGCATGTTCACCCCGAAAGTCTGCTGCATCTGGGTGTACTTGAGGAGTTGATTGAGGGTGGTGTGTGGGTCGGCACCGCGCTTCAGCTCGATGACGATGTGCATCCCCTGCCGGTCGGATTCGTCGCGCAAGTCGGAGATGCTGTCAATGCGCTTGTCCCGCACCAGGCTGGCGATGCGCTCGACTAGGGTGGACTTGTTCACCTGGTAGGGTAGCTCGGTGACCACGATACGATGGCGGTTGCCCTTGATCTCCTCGATGTGCACGCGAGCCCGCATGACCACGCGGCCTTTCCCCGTGGCGTAGGCATTGCGGATGCCCTCATTGCCCAGGATGATGCCGCCGGTGGGGAAATCCGGGCCTTTCATGAACTTCATCAGGTCATCTACGGTGATGTCTTCAGCAGCGTCGTAGTTATCAATCAGGTAGATGAGGGCATCACATGTCTCCACCAGGTTATGGGGCGGGATGTTGGTAGCCATGCCGACGGCGATGCCGGAGGCGCCATTGAGGAGCAAATTGGGGAGCTTGGCCGGGAGAACGCTGGGTTCCTTGAGGGTGCCATCGAAGTTGTCCGCGAAGTCTACGGTGTTCTTCTCGATGTCAACCAGCATCTCCTCGGCCATCGGGGTAAGCCGGGCCTCGGTGTAGCGCATGGCCGCAGCACTGTCCCCGTCAACGGAGCCAAAGTTCCCCTGACCGTCCACCAGGGTGTAGCGCATGGAAAAGTCCTGAGCCATGCGCACCATGGCATCGTAGACGGCCTGATCACCGTGGGGGTGGTACTTGCCCAGCACCTCGCCCACGATGCGGGCGCTCTTCTTGTAGGGCCGATCGGAGCGCAGGCCCATATCATGCATGGCGTAGAGGATGCGTCGCTGGACTGGCTTGAGGCCATCGCGCACATCCGGCAGCGCCCGCGCCGTGATGACGCTCATGGCGTAATCCAGGTACGCCGCCCTCATCTCATCGTTGATGTCAACCAGACGAACAGTCCCTATCTCCAAGGTCATTACCTCCCCATTCGAACAAAAAAGGCTCTTCGGCATCAGCGCGACAATTATACCCCCAAATCGCCCAAATACCAAGCTCGCACCCGCGTTTGTCTGCTTGGCAGGCTTGTGGTAGAATGATTTTGTCATCGCCCGCATCTGGCGAAAGGAGCTTTCTATGCTGGTAAGAGATCGCATGCCCCCCGACCCCGTGACCATCACCGAAGACACGCCTTTCCAGGACGTCCTCAAGCTCATTCGGGATCGACGCATTCGGCGGTTGCCAGTAGTGGACAAGCAAGGCAGACTGGTGGGGATCGTCGCCGAGAAGGACCTGCTGTACGCCTCGCCCTCCCCGGCCACCACGCTAAGCATTTTCGAGATGCACTATCATCTGTCCCGGCTGCGCATTTCCCAGGTCATGCGCCGGGACGTCATCACGACAACGCCGGATACGCCTGTGGAACAGGCTGCCCAGGTGATGGCAGACAACAAGATTGGCTGCCTGCCGGTGATGTCAGAGGGCAAGCTGGTTGGCATCATCACCGAGACGGATATCTTCAAAACTTTCCTGGAGATGCTTGGGATGAGGGAGCGCGGGCTGCGGCTCACCCTGCGGGTGGCGGATCGGAAGGGGGTGTTGGCGGCCATCGCCAGCGAGATTGCCCGCTTGGGTGGGAACATCCTCAACGTCGCCGCAATCCCCAGCGATGACCCGGAGTACCGCTATCTGATCATCAAGGAGCAGGGGCCCCGGCTGAGGCGCTCCTTCCGGCACTGGAAGCCCTGGGCGACGAGGTTATAGACTCGCGAGAGGTGTGACCTCATTGAAAGCAAAAGGGGCGGACCTCCCCCAGGTCCGCCCGACCTTGTCGCAGGAACGGGAGCTATCGGACCGGCCACCCGGCTATTGGCAGGTAGATGCGGAAGGGTAGCCGGTCGCTGCCCGGCCCATCCCACTCCAGCAAGTGCCCGCTGGGATCTACAAGCTCAACGCCGGCGAGGGTAAGCTCACTCGATCCCTCAAGCTCCACCGTGGCCAGCAAGACATCACCGTCCAGCGGCGGAGCAGGTGCCAGCCGGGTGAAGGCCAGGCGAATCGTGCCGGCGGCGTTGTCAGCATCGGCGCCCACGACCAAAGTCCCGAAGCCGCGCAGCTCAGGTCCCAGCCTGACCTGCACTCCATCGAGCGGGCGGTCGCTGTCAATCACCTCAGTGGTTACAGGGTCAAAGGTCAGGCGCAAGTCCCCTGCATAGAGCCCGCTGACGTCCTCCAGCCAGACCTCCACCCGTGCTGTGCCGTCATCGCCGGCCACCGGCAGGAGCCTGAGGTGAGCACGCCGGGTTGACGCCCTGGTTGAAGCCAACGCTAGCATCGCAGTCCACGGCCTGGGGCACTCCAGCCCAAAGTTCGCCCCCACAATGACCATGTCGCGGATGTCCACGCAGCCATCCCCGTTCGTGTCGCCGCTGAAGCACGACTCATCGCCCGGACAGGTATCGTAAGCCGCTGCCAGGGCGACCACATCGAAGATATCCACCTCGCAGTTGTTGTTGATGTCGCCGCCCCTTAGGAATACATCCTGAAGGCTCACGGTGGTGCCCCAGGGCACTGTGACCGGCGTCTCAGCCGTCAGGTACTTGCAGCGGCTGACCGAGACCATGTGAGGACCGGGTGCGACACTGCACAGGAAGTGCCCTTGCTCATCGGTGAGATCGCAGGGCACCCCGTCCACCTTCACCTCGGCACCGCTGTGATCGGACCGCCCCTGCAGGGTGACCTTGCCGGCAATTGCCGTGCTGGGAACCGGGCACAGCCGGGTTTGGCACACCTCCAGGCTGACGTCGTCGAGGTACATGAACGTGCGCAGACCTCCCACGCCGTCATTGCGCACCGCGAAGTAGATGTAGACGGTCTGGCCGGCATAGTGACTCAGGTCGAAGGCACGATGTCGCCAGGGATCGCCACCACTGCTGGTCTCGTTGACCAACATCAGGGTCTCCACGACGTTGAAATCCGCATCTCGCACCTGCACCATCTGCCAGTCGTAGGCGATGGTGTCCTGCGACCAGGGCCAGTACCAGAAGGACAGGACCGCACTGGTGGCGTCAGCCGGAATGGTGACAGGCTGCCACAAGGCTGAGGTACAGCGCGTGTCAGGCACCCAGCTCGGGAGCCCCAGCAGGATGGAGCGGTTCCCGGAGTGCACCTTGTAGGTGGAATACCGAGGCGCGCATGAGGGTGGATCAATCCAGCAGGCTTCCGACTCGAAATCCCCATTGCAGATCAAGTTGTCACACGTGGTCTCGTACTCCTGGATGATGATAGTCCGCTGCGGTGACCAGTCGCCCGGCCCACAGACGTTGATGGCCCGCACGCGCCAGGTGTGGTCTCCCAACCCCAGACGCTGAGCCGGCGTGAAGCACGGCCCTGGCTGATCGGTGTACACCCGACCGTCAATCTCGACATCGTACGAAGTGGCGCCGGGCACAAGCGTCCAGCAGAAAGAAGGCGGGTCATCGCAACTGCTCGCCTGATCAGGCGGCGAGACGAGGGTCGGCGCGTCAGCCGGCGCCGGCAAGATGGTCAACTGCCGCGCCTCGGCCCAGCTGCGGTCACACTCGTTGGAGGCGTCTGCGCGCCAGTAGTAGGTGCCGGGCGCAAGAGGCGAGGTGATGGTGTAGGTCGTGGTGACCACGCAGCTCTCATCAATCAGAGGTGAAGTGAAATCCGGGTCCTGAGCAAGCTGGAAGGAGTAGCAGGATGCATCCTCGACCGGGGACCAGGAGAAAGTGGGCGTTCTGTCGCAGGTTTCCAGCTCGTCGGCCGGCTCCCGGAGGACCGGCGGTTCAGGCGGACCTTGAACCGAGAAGGAATACGCCTGGGACCAATTTCCCTGGCCACAGTCGTTGCTGCATCGGACCCGCCAGTAGTAGGTGCCGGGGCCCAGGCTGAGGGTTGGGGTGTAGGGGGATGTGAGGGAACATTCGCTGACGATAGGGGAGGAGAAGTCCGGATCATCGTCGAGCTGGAAACAGCAAGTGTTGGCCCCGGCCGGCAATGACCACGAGAAGGCGGGCCTTGTCTCGCAGGTAGCTGCACCGTCTGTTGGCGACGCCAAGCCCGGCGCCCCAGGAGGCCCCTCGATGATCACCTCCCTGGGAGCGGCCATGGCCCGGCCACACTCGTTTTCCGCATCGGCGCTCCAGTAATAGCGACCAGGTGAGAGCGGGGTTGTGAGGGTAACGCACCTATCGGACAGGCCGGTGAGCTCCACCAGGGGTGACTGGAGGTTCGGGTCATCGTCAACCAACAGCGAGTAGCCGGTGGCGTGCGGGACCTCACCCCAACACAGGGTGAGGTCCCGTTCACAGGTGATCTCCCCGTCCGGCGGCGACAAGAGTTCTGGAGGGTTCGGCAATGTCACGAGAGTTACCGACCAAATAGATGACCACTCAGACTCATCGCAGCCATTGCGGCCTTTTACGCGCCAGTAGTAGGTGCCCAGGGGCCAAATTCCAGCCGGCGTGTACGAGGTGCTGGTTACCTCTACCTGAACCTCCAGGGGCGGGTCAAACGAAGGGGTGGTTGCCACCTGCAAAGTGTAGGTGATGGCCCCTGTGATCGGGCTCCACTCGAAGGTGGGGGGATTCTCACAGGTTCGGTCAGGCGGCTCCAACCGGTCGGCCAGCTCAACGCTGCAAGCCCTCTCGTTGGTGTAGGCTGAGTACTGGCCGTCGGATTCGCGGTATCCGCGCACCCGGTAGCGATATGTGACGCCCGGAACCAGCCCCTGATCAAGGTAGGTGCGCGCATTCTTCGGCGCAGAGCCAATCTCATGCCACGGTCCACCGTCCTCCGAGCGTTCGATCCGGAAGCCGGTCTCGTTACACGAGTTATCTCGCCAGCAAAGGGCGATGGCGGTTTCCGAGGTGGGGATGCAGGTCAAATCTGATGGGGCCGGCGGTGGTTCCGCTGACACGCTTAGCGGGCACTCCCCTTGAGGTAACGGGCCAGCGTTTGTGGCAGTCGGCGCCAGCCCGACCATCAGGCCTAACGCGAGGGCGATCACCAGGAGCAGGGACCCGCCGACAACGCGGGTATCAAGGCGTATTGCCCGACGAAAGTACTGCTTCATCGCGATGCTCCCCAAGGAACCGGCCACTACTCGCGCAACCCGACGAGCAACACAAAACTCGCGCGAACCTCTTCACGGCCCTATGGCCGGACGGGCAAATTCCCGGGTGCCGCCGGGTCACCAGCGGCACCCGGGAGAAGGGCCAACCGGCTGAGAAGTAGGCGCGGCCCCCCTGCCGGCTAACGGCCGCTTGTGCCGTTAATCACCAGTGGCAGGGAGATCACCGAGCGTATCACCAGGTCCTCCCAGACCACCAGAATCATGCGGCTCTTGTTGTCCACCAGAGTGGCCGACGTAATGCCCCAACTCGGTTCGGGTGATCCGCTCACGGGCTCGAAGGTGATGCGGGCCAGCACGCCACTGCCGTTGATAGGTGGGGCCGGGTTCCTCAAACCAACGACGTACCGGATTGTGCCGGCCGAGTTGTCCACCTGCCTGTCAGGCGAAGCTATGAAGCGATGATTCGGATCAAACAGTGGGCCGGGCTCGATCTGCACACCGGACCGGCTGGGATCCGCATCCCGCACCTGCCACTGGCTCGCATCGAACTGGATGCGCACGTCTGCACCGTACAGGTTGCTGACGCTCTCCACCACGACGTCCACGGTGACCGTGTCATCCTCCGCATTCGTGCGAGGTACAAGGCGTATGAGGGTGCCGGTATCAGGAGCCGTGGGCTTAGCTGCCCTGGCAGCCAGCGACCACGTGCTCGGCCCCACGGTGTCATAGTTGCCGCCCACCAGCACCAGGTCAAACAGGTTAACGGTGCCATCGCCGTTGATGTCCGCGCGCGGGTCGCTGGGCGGCGTCGTGTCATAGGCCGCGCCCACGATGACCAGGTCAAACAGGTTGACCACGTTGTCGCCGTTGGCATCGCCACCGATCAACGTTATCTGGCCCATGTTCGTGGTGCTGCCACCTTGCAGGTTGATGAACTTCTGGGCATCCAGATAGCCGTCCATGCTGGCTGTCAGGGTGTGGGGGCCCATCGGGACATCGTAGATGACGAATCCGCCATCGCTGCCCGTGGTCGCTACATGCTGACCGTCCAGGGCAATACTGGCACCGCTGTGATTGCTACGACCCTGGAGCAACACCCTGCCGAAGATATCATCCCGCAGGTCTGGCGTCACCGTGGGCGTGGGCGTCTCGGTGGGAGTCGCCGTTGTCGTAGGCGTAGGCGTGGTGGTTGGCGTACTGGTAGCCGTCGCTGTAGGTGTCACAGTGGGCGTCCGTGTGGGCGTGCTGGTGGCCGGTGGCGTGCCCGTCACCGTGGCGGTGGCCGTCGGCGTATCCGTGGGCTGCGTGGTAGGTGTGGATGTGGGTGGTGGCGACACCTGCCGCTGGTTCACGTAGATATCGGTCGGGTCCTCAGGGTCGTACCAGAACTTGACCCGCAGACGCTGTGCCGGGCTGGCCGCAAAGTAGTTCTCTTGGTTGACCGCCGGTATCTCCGGGTGCAAGCTGTTCAACTGGTTCTGCGAGATGAACCCAAAGTTGCACCCGAAGTAGTGCACGCGACTCTGGTCCGACCTCCAATCACTGGTGAGCAGGTAGAGCTGGCCTGACGGTAGCTCCAGGTCGGTGTACTGGTCTGGGTAGATGTGGAACTGCTCGGTAGCCCAGCGATCTGCTCGATACTTCTCCTTGAGCTCGCCGAAGAACTGCGACTCTCGATCTTCATCCACAATCCGGATGACCAGCGCCGGAACGGCCGGGTCCAGGACGCCCAGGCAATTCGGGTTGTAGAAGGTTGGATCAGCGAACTCCTCCGGTTCCAGCTCGAGGATGTCCGCCGTACGCGTGTGCTGCATGTTGAAGGGTGGCATCACCGAGATGACGCTGGTATCTACCCCAAGGACCATGCCCTGATGGTAGCCCTCCAGCTTCTGCGAGTCCTGGTAGTTGATGAAGTTGACCTTGGGTACAGGGGTGCGGACGGTGATGTACTTGAACTCGTAGGGCTCGTCGGCCGGGCTCAACGGCTGCTCGGCCGGAACGGTCTTGATGGCCACCACGTTGTACTCGTGGCCGTCCACGAAGAAGCGCTTCAGGTACCAGGGGTCACCCGGGGTCAGGTCATGGCCGCCGGCGCCGTTGTCAACGGCGGAGTGGGTGGCGCCCAACGCCCGACCGATGGTCAGCACCGCCGTCTCTGTAGCCGTGTTGACGGCGTGCACGTAGGCGAACCAGGCGCCGTCCAGCCGACCCAGGTTGTTGCCGGCTGGCGGGATGGGACGCACCGAGGTCTTGTTCACGATGGCCATGCCATACACGGGGATGGGGTAGACGGAGGGGATGGGGTCCGGGTGGAGCGAGTAGTCAGACCCGCTGGGATGCAAGCCCCCGCCTGTGTACCAGAACTGCAATTCGGTCCCCGTACCACCGATGATGTTGTCCAGCGTGACCATGTGGTCCAGGAATTGAGCGCTCTCGCCCCGGCGGAGGGTGATGTGATCCACGGCGAAGATGACCAATTCATCGCCGCTCAACTCTGTGCCATCGGTGTCCAGAGCATCCAGGAGACCATCCCCATCGAAGTCCGCCATTATGCCAGTGCTGCGGAACAGGCTCTGCTCGCTGTGGATGGTGACGATGTCCGGGTAGGTGTCGAAGTTGGCATCAAAGGTGGTGATGCCGTACCCGAAGCTGGGCAGGTAGCCTGACGGCAGGGTCCCGCCCACCGGCGCCGGCAGCTCTGTCTCGCCGGTGGCCATGGGGAAGGCCAACCGGCTGTTGCCCGGCTGCCCGTGGCTTGGACGGTCCTGGGTGTCCAGGAACACGTAGGTGAACTCCTGCATCAGGGCCGGGAAGGTGTAGACCTCGGTAGGCGACAATCTAAGGACTTTGTCCAGGTACTGCGGCTCGTACCACATGCGGAAGAAGACCTTCTCCCGGGCATCCTGCTCTTCGATGGAGATGCGCGAATACAGCGCCGAGAGAGGTTCATTGCCATTGCGGTACTCGTCCATGTAGGCCGGGTTGAAGGTGAGGCTGTCCTTGCGCGGCGCCTGGGACAGTTGCGGGTTGAAGGGTGCCCAGGGGTCCGTGTACGGCGGCACCTCAACCGGGTAGCTCGATCGGAGGACGTCCGTGGCCGTGAGGTCACCGGCCGTGCCCAGGAGGTGACGCATCGGATCGGTGTCCGGGTTGCGTCCGTAGATGCGCACTCCCTGAGCGTCCTTGTATTTCTTGCCGCCCACGGCCGGGTCGAACCAGAACTTGACCCGGTCGCCTGTGTGATCTTCTGGATCGGGGTTGTCCTGCTCCCACAGCCGGTACTCGGCCTGCGGCGCGTAGAAGGCGCTGGTCAACAAGTACAGGTCCGGGTCAGAGGCGCCGGTGATGTCCGATCGGATGTCCGGGAAGGCCAACTCGGTGTGCTCCCAGGGCAAAGCCCACCACTGCTCCACGTACCAGAACTCACTCTCCGGCCCCTCGATGTCCAAGAGGCCCTCACCGTACTTCTCCTTCAGCTCACCCAGGAACTCGCGGTTGCGGTCTTCCTCGACGTAAAAGTGATAGGCTTCCCTGGGGTCGTTGTATGGGCTGTAAGGACCGATGCCGGTGTAGGGGAAGGGGCCATTCTCCTGCAGGATGGGTGCCACCGGGCCGACCAGCTTGCCAATGAAATCCACAGATCCCAGGCTGGCGTCAAAGGCCAGGAGCTTCTGGACATCCAGCAGAACGTGGTGTTCATGGTTAAACGGCGGCATGACCGATAGCGGATCCCCTGGCCCGTACCCTTGCAAGTTCACTGAGTGCTGCTCGATGCGCACGGGCACCTTGGGTACAGGTGTGCGGATGGTGATGAACTGGAACTCTGTGGGGTCCAGCGAAGGTAGATAGTCCACGAACCCGTTGTTATCGTCATCCAGGTCGCAGTCGGTGGGATAGGTGGAGGCCGTGCCGTTCCTGGTCTTGATGGCCACGACGTTGTACTCATGGCCATCCACGTAGAAGCGCTTGAGGAACCAGGGGTCGCCGGGGCGGAGGTCTAGCTGATAGGCGCCGTCCTCCATAGCGCTGTGGGTTGCACCTAGCGCCCGGCCCAGCATCAGCCGTGCGGACTCCTCCAGCGTGTCCACGCTTGTGAGGCGCGCGAAGAAGGGGCCAGTCGGCGGCCGGCCATCGCACATGTTAGTGCCCGGCCCACCGTTGCGCACAGCCGTGATGAGCTGTGCCGGCCCCTGGGTGCCGGCCAGGGCGACATCGCCCATGTAGAGGAGAACGCTGCCCAAGTCACGTGGATTGAGGTCGCCTGTGTACCAGACACGCAACAGTGCGCTGTCGTCGAACACCCCCTCCAGCCTGACCAGGTGGTCGAGGAACTGGACGTAGTCACCAACGTCAACTGCGAGGGCGCTGTCGGTTGTAAACACGGCCAACTCGTTGCCGTTGAGCTGGGTGGCATCGCTGTCCAGCGTGTCTATGAGCCGATCACCGTCGAAGTCAATGGCCACATAGATCTTCTCCAAGAGGCTTAGCTCGCTTTCCACGTGAACGATATCCGGCTCACCGTCGAAGTTAGCATCCAGGTTAGTGAGGCCGTAGCCCTTGGGGTGCCAGAGGTCCGCCTGGCGCATGCCGATGGGGAAGACGAAGCTGGTAAAGCCGGCTTGCCCCCAGGTGGGCTCTGGCTTGTTGACGAGGGGCTTGAGCTCCATCAGCAGGTAGGTGAACTCCTGCATGATGGCCGGGTACCATTCGTCAATGATGGGGTTGCCGGCCGCATCTCGGTCCAGCTCACCGTTCGCGTTGAGGTCCTTGTCCCAGTGCTGAGGCTCGTACCACTCGCGGAACCACACCTTCTCCGAGGCGTTTATGCCGCCCGTGACGAAGAGGCGCCGGTAGAGTCCTTTGTCCCAATTCTCATCCCTGGTCTCCTGCTCTGACATCCAGACGGGGTTCCAGGTGACGGAATCTTTGCGGGGTGCCTGGGGACGTTGGGGGTTGAAAATGTCCAGCGGGTCGGTGTACGGCAGGTCCTCCGGCACACGCCCCACCACAGGGTCGCGGGCGCCCAGGTCTCCCGCCCCTTCGTGATCCTGACCATACACCCGCAGGGTGTGATAGGTGAGGCCTCCAGGTGCCAAGGCTTGAGTATGGGCACCTGTGGGACTCCATGCGCCAGCGGACATGCCGGCGGATAGCATCAGCAGCACAAGGAAGAGCACTACCGGCAATGCCCATTTCGATCCGATCCTGCTCTGCATGACGTCACCTCCATTACTGAACCTGGCTCCGATGAGGACTCGCTCTTAACAGAAAACGCTCAACTTTGCCCACCGTTATGCCAATAGAGTGGTTGCACAACCAGGTGTTAGCCACGCACCTTGTGGAAGGACGAGTCATCGAAACCGATATGTAGTATTTTGCGGCTGCTGTCCAAACACTCCTCCATACCCGGAGTGATGTGCTCAGAGGATCAAGGATTTGGAAACAAGTAGCGCCATTCCTGAAAGCGCTCGCTTTCAGAAATGGCGCTGACTCGTTTGGGGCTGCTCCACAATTCGCTTGACTTGCCCTGGGGGAACACCAACCGGCATCTCGGCCTCCTACTGCCAAAATACACCACCGTTCCCCCCGGTTGGCCAAAACTATTATCCCCAATCGGTCGCACACGGCAAGCGGCGAAGCGTCTATCGCCCACCACTCCGCTGGATGCAGGCAATGGCGTCGCCACACCTGCTGGCCTACCCTGCCGGGCTCTGTTCAAAGAAAGCACCGACAGGGCAGGCGATCAAAGGCCTGCTGAGGTCCCCCCACCAGCCAAACTACGGGATGCGCAGCACCTGGCCCGCGTAGATGAGGTTGGGGTTGGGGATGTTGTTGGCAGCTGCTATCGCCCACGGCGTGGTGCCGTAGCGCAGCGCAATAGACCACAGGGTCTCACCCCAGCGGACTGTATGATAGCGCACCGCCGGTGGCGGCGGAGGCGCAGCACCTGGGCAGATGGTCAATCGCTGCCCAACCCAGATGAAGTTCCAGTTGCGGATGCCGTTGCGCGCCGCGATGTCGGCCACAGTGGTCCCGTATTGCCGTGCCAGACCGTACAGCGTGTCGCCCCGGCGCACGGTGTAGCGGAAGCACCGCGGCGGAGGAGGCGGAGCCTGCCCGCAGCCGGGGATCACCAGCCGCTGACCCACCCAGATGAAGTTGGGGTTGCTTATGTTGTTGGCTGCGACCAGCGCCCACACCGTGGTACCGTAGCGGCGCGCGATAGCGTACAGTGTGTCACCGTAGCGCACCACGTGGATGCAGGGGGGACCGGGTGGTGGAGCAGGCGTAGGGGTAGCAGTGGGGCCAGGCGGGGGCCCAGGGGTAGCCGTAGCAGTGGGCGTGGCAGTAGGCACCGCCGCGCCGGTAACGGTGACCGTGCCAGAGGTGGTGTTGGCCGGGATTTGCATGCCGGGTCTATCAGAGAGCAGCACGCTCACGAAGGTCACAGGGCTATCACCGGCCCCGATCCCCTTAAAAGTGATGCGCATGACTACTCCGGTGCCGTCAACGGCCTCGGCCGGGTTCAACAGGGTCATGGCGTAATTGATGCGGCCCTGGGTGTTGTCCGCCGAGTTCTGAGCCACGAATCCCTGGCTCACGTCCAGGAACGGCCCAGGCTCAATCTGCACCCCGGCCACGCCTGGGTCAGCATCCTGCACCTCCAGCTTGGTGGGATCGAAGCGGAGGCGGATGTCTACCCCGTATAGCCCGGTCACGTTCTGCACCTCAACCTCGACCAGTGTGGTGTCACCTTGATTGATTGTCTGGGTGGCTGGCTTGACGGCCACAGTGGTAGTGGCCTGCAATGCAGTAGGAGCACCTGGTTCCGCATTTGTGGCCTGCTCCCTGGCCGCCGCTTCCACCACCGGGGCCGTGATGTCCGCTGCCACCCTGTCTCGTGTGCATCCGGTCAGGCTCAGCCCAACGAGAAGCAGCAGCACGCCCAACTTGAGGATCGCTGATAGATGCCGATTCATACCGACCTCCTTTTGCCATAAGGCATCGTCAATAGGGGTAGCTGCACGCCCATGGATGAGCACAGTCCGCGCCCACCAGCTCAATGGTCGCTGTGCAACCACCAACCTGGGTCAGGCTGGCACACACCTCACCTGCCCACCGACTGGGAAAAGAAAGTGAGCTGGTCAGCGAACTTTGAGCGTTGAAATGATTGCCGGGCTTCCTCATCCATGTCTGACGACTGAAAGGGCATCAGGGAAATACGTTAGTATCATACCACAAATAGCACCTTCTGTCAAGAGCCGGCTTGGGCTCAGCCTCTCAAAGCTGTCTACAGCGTCCGCTGCTGCGCAGGCCCCTGGTTGGCCAGGAACTCGTGCTGTAAGATGGCCATGATGTGCACGTCATGGAAGCGCCCATCCCTGAACAATGCTTCGCGCTTGGTGCCTTCGTGTCGGAAACCGACTTTCTCGTAGCACCGCATGGCGCGGGGGTTGAAGTCGTACACATCCAACGTAACTCGATGAAGATTCAGTTCGCCAAAGGCAAACCTGAGCATGGCGCGGGTGGCATCTGTGCCATACCCTTGGCCCCAGTACTCCTTCTCACCCAGCATGATGCCAAAAGTCGTGCTGCGGTTCTTCCAATCAATGCTGGTGAGTCCGACGTTGCCGATGAGGACCCATCCTTCATCGGTGTGCACCTCAATGCCGAAAACAAAGTCTTTGGCCTGCAGGTGCTCTTCAAACCACTGCTCCTCTTTGGCCTGGGACATGGGTTCATACAGTAAGAGGAACCGACGCACTTCCGGGTCGTTTATCCAGCGTACAAAGGTGGGTATGTCCGTGCGCTCGATGGCCCGCAATCTGACTCGCTCGCCGTACAGCATCTCTTCCTCTCCATTGCCTCTCAAGTTTGGCTTATGATGTTACCACACCTTTTCTTGCCTGTAAAGTGCAGCAGGAACTCAGCTTTGTAGGCGCTGCTTTGGCCGCGCGTATCCATTAGCCTACGTTGTGCGTTACTATATGTGACACGGTGAGTCTCAGCACGAAGCTGCTATGGCCGCCGTGCCGGCCAGATCTTCACCGGCCGCCGCATCGGTACGCATAACGGGCCTACGGCCTGATCGTTGTCATGGGGTGAAAACGACTGGCTTTCGCTTTCCTTACTCGCCTATGACCACGATGGCCCGTGTGGCACGATGAGCTTGCCCCACCGCGTACCGTCTACGTATACAGGAGGTCAGTTCATCATGAACAAAAGGCTTGCATTTGCCGCGGCACTATTGACAGTGGTTTTGCTTTTGGGCTTCCTGGGATGGGCAGATACGACCGTGGTGACGGCTCACCCGCCGCTACCCTTGAAACGGTTTCTGCCCATCATGATGAAGAGATCTGGCGTGACCCCCCTCCAGATCACCCAGGCGCTAGTGGAGCCCGCCGACCGTCCCCCGGCCCTGGGGGACACGATGACCGTTCGCGTCAGGATCGCCAACGTGGGGCCCAAGACCATCACCCAGCTTCCGGCCGAACTGTTCTTCGATGACCAATTCATTGAGTTCGACGATGCTTCTCCTTACCCCACGACTGTGCTGCCCGGGCACCTACTGTGGCAGGACCTCACCGCCGGCATCCCCCTCGCCATCGGCGGCGACCTGGTTCCGGGAGGAGCGCTCGAGTTTGATCTCAGCTTCCGGGTCATCCGCTGCCCCACCATGGTGGACCCACCCATCCGGATCGAGGTAGCCGGGGCAGTGGATGAAGACGGTCAGGTCGTGGAGACGGCGGCCAACACCACAGGTTTTGACATTGTCTGCCCGCAGCTAACCGTGACCAAGAGGGTGGCCACGCCGGAGAGCGGCATTGCTCGCCTCCGGGATCCAGTCACCTTCATGATCGTCCTGCAGAACACCGGTAACCAGGTGATTTCGCAGCTACCTCTCCAGGATACCTTCGACTCCAACTTCCTCAGCTACGTGTCGGCGAGCCCGCAGCCTGACAGCGTCGCAGCTGGCACCCTGACCTGGAACAACTTGGTGGACGGAACGCCGTTGGCTCCCGGTGACCGGGTCACCGTGATGGTGACCATGCAGGCCATCGGCTGTCCGGACCAGCAGCGGGTTGAAAACGCCGCGACCGTCACAGGTGCCCTAGTGTTGCATGGCGGGGCCACCTATCCGGTGCCTGACGCGACGGCTTCAGCCAAGGTAGACATACCTTGTGCCGACTTGCGGGTGGAGAAGCGCATCGTCAGCCCGGACGGGGGCACGGCTCAGCCCGGCGATCTGGTCACTTACGAGATCATACTGGAGAACATCGGCAACAAGCCCATCGCGGTGCTGCCGCTGGACGACATCTTCGATGGCCAGATCCTGGAGTTCGTCTCGGCCGATCCTGACCCGGTCATCGTCATCGAGAACCTGGCGCAGTGGGACGACCTTACAGGTCCGGCCCCCAACGGCTTCGACCGCGACCTGGCTCCGGGCGAGAGCTTCACGGTGACGGCCACCTTCCGAGTGGTCGGCTGCCCCTACAACCAGAGGGCTCTGAACGAGGCCAGGGTGAGCAACGCCATCGCCATCCACGAGGGTGAAGAATGGGCCGTCCCGCAGGTCAGCTCCAGCGTGTCGCTGACAGTTGAGACGGGCGCGGACGTGTGCCCGGCGCTCACCATGACCAAGGTCCTGGTCGAGCCGGCCAGCGGCGTCCTCCAGCCCGGCGATCTGGTGACCTTCAGGATCGCCATCACCAACGTCGGCACCCAGCCCATCGTGACCCTGCCCCTGGATGACATCTTCGACATGCGCTACCTGGAGTTCGTGAACGCGTCGCTACCTCCGGATGCGGCCGTTCCCGGGCTGCTCCGCTGGGACGACCTGACGAGCAGGGGGGCCACCGGCTTTGGCCGGGACCTGCTCACCGGCGAGAGCTTCGAGCTGACAGCGACCTTCCGTGCGGTAGGCTGCCCGCCCGAGCAGGAGACGAGGAACCTGGCTCGCGTCCACGGCGTGGCTGTCATTCGCAACAACGTGCCGGAGACCTACCTCGGGTCTATCACCCGCGTTGCTGGCGTGCGGATTGCCTGCCCGGCTGTCGAGGTGACCAAGCACCTGGCGTCATCGCTGGATTGCAGCGTCGCGGGCATCGGCGATGAACTGACCTTTGACATCGAGGTTACCAACACGGGCAACACCACGTTGAACTCCATCACCCTGGTGGACATCTATGAGACCGACTATCTGGAGTTCGTGTCCGCCACGCCGGCGCCTGATAGCCTTGCCCCGGCCGGGACGCTCACCTGGGACAACCTGGTGGCCGGCCTGCCGCTGGCGCCGGGTGAGTCCACTGTGGTGACGGTCAACTTCACCGCCTTGGCCAGCACCCAGTCCATCTACCCGCCGGTCACCCGCAACGTGGCTGACGTCTTCGGTGTGGACGAGTACGGCTACGCGACGCCGGACACCGATGCCTCGGAGGTGAGCATCGGGGTGGCGGATGCGGACCTGTTCATCGAGCAGAGCGGACCCAGCGAGACCCATCCGGGCGACACCATCACCTACCAGGTGCGCTACGGCAACAACGGGCCGGACAGCGCCACCTACGTGCGGGTGCTGGACATCATTCCGGAGGGCACCGTCTTCGTGGGTGACACCCTGTGCGGCAATGTGAACACCGGTTGCTTCCTGGGGACGCTGCCGGCGGGCTGGAGCGACACCTTCGAGGTGCAGGTGTACGTGCCCTTCGACATCACGCCCGAAACGGTGCTGCAGAACGCCGTCAGCATCCAGTCCGGCCAGACGCCAGGTGGTGCCGTCTGCGGCATCGGCGACCACGACCAGAGCAACAACGTGGTCGGGGCCAGCAGCACGGTCCTGGCGGACTTTGGCCGCATGGACGATCCGGGCACCTACAGCGCGGACTCGACCCATGAGTGGCTGGGCGAGGTTGTGTTGAGCGAACTGGGCGCGCCTGACGGCGAGGCCGAAAACGATGGCTGGCTGAGTGCCATGTCGTGGTATCGCAGTGGCCGCATCGTTCAGCTAGACCTGCTGCTCAGCACGGCAGGTGAGGGCGCAGAGCGCTACGGCCTGGCCCCTGACAAGCGCATCTACGTGCGCGGCTGGCTTGACCGCAACCGCGACGGCGTCTTCGCCGCTGACGAGCTAATCCTGGCCTGGAACGGCGGTCCGGGCATTGTAGGGCAATGGGAGTACCCGGACAAGCTGGATGGCCAGTGGCCTCTGGACCAGCGGACCTTCAAGCTCGTGAGCCAGATCACCGCACCCATGCCGCCGAGGGGCGACCCTAACTACTACACCTGGGTGCGCTTCCGGATCGGCTACGGCGCACCTCCATCGCCCCATGGCTTTGAGCCCTACGGCGAGATCGAGGACTACTGGGTTGGGTTCCTGAGCCGCGATCCGTAGTCATCGGTCTCCGCAACAGGCATGACCAGGGGGAGAGCTCCTCGGAGCTCTCCCCCTACTTGTTCACCCGATGCTCGTGAGGGACCCTAGGTCCCCGTTCCGGCGGCCGCCATCAGCCCACACAGCACTAACCCGTCATCCGCTGGTGATTACCCATACGCCCAAGAAGGTCACTCTGAGCGACCCAAGGGAGTGAAGTCTGCTCCGGGGCGTTCGGCCGAGGACCTCAGCCCGAGGGCCAGGCCGAAGGGCGTCTCCCCCTCACGACGGAATTTGCGCCGTGACGGGAGATTCTCAGGACAGGCGGCCCTTCGCCCTTCAGAATCACACGTCGAAAGACAGGATAGTCACCAGGTCGCCCGCGATTGACTTTTGTATGAAGTCAGGGCATAATACCCCTCAAGACGCCGGCTGAGGTTTTGGAAAACATCTTGCCCAGAGATCAACAATGGCGGAGCTCACCGTTCACGAGACGCTGGAACGGGCACGTAAGCTCATGAAGGCTAAGCGCCCCGAGACTGCGATGGCCATCGGGCAGCAGGTGCTGCGGTACTTCCCCCAGCATCTGGAAGCCTATCGGCTGCTCGGGGAAGCGTGTCTGGCGGCCGGCGACTATCAGGCTGCTGTGGATTGCTTCCGTCGGGTGCTGAGCGCCGACCCCGAATCCCTGGCGGCCCACATGGGCCTGGGGATGATCTTCGAGGACACCGGTGAGTACGCCGAGGCTCTGTGGCATTGGGAGCGGGCCTTCGAGATTGCCCCGGGCAACCAGACGGTGCGTGAGCACCTGCGCCGGCTCTACACCTGGCGAGATGGGGGCAAGACGCCCCGGGTGGGGCTCACCCGGGCGGCGCTGGCGCGACTCTACGCCCGTAACGGCCAGTTCCGCCGGGCCATCGCCGAGTACAAAGCCATCCTGGCCGAGGACCCGGAGCGCGTGGACGTGCAGGTGGCTCTAGCGGAGGCCCTCTGGCGAGCCCGGCGCTACGACGAGGCCGCCGAGGTCAGTCACGATCTCCTGAGCAAGGTGCCCTATTGCCTCAAGGCCAACCTGCTCCTGGGTGTGCTAAGCACCGAGGGCGACCGGGAAGGTCAGGCATGTCTGCGCGTAGCCCAGGCGCTGGATCCGGAGAATCGCACGGCCCAGGGGCTCCTCGGTCCGGCAAGCCCTCTCCCACCCAGGGAGATGCCGGCCCCCTTCGCGCAGGCGTTGCCGCTCCCCGGGGAAGCGCCCCCGCCCCCCGCCCGGCAACCGCGTGAACCGGCGAGGCGGCTGCACCGGCAGAGGCCCCTATGGCGCCGCTTCATCCGACGCCTGACGGGGAACCAAGACGACGAGGGTGCCGCCCGCGAGTGATGGCACCACCTGGAGTCCTGCGGTCGGCAATCGGCTTGTGCACGCTCAAACCGCTGTTTGCCCACACCGGCCCTGACGAGGCGGGTTAACCAACCGTCCCCAGGGCCTTGACTTTGAGGAGGATGCATGGAGCAGACCCTGGTCATCATCAAACCTGACGCTGTGCAACGTGGTCTGATCGGCGAGATCATCAGCCGGTTGGAACGGCGCGGTCTCAAGATCGTGGCCATGAAGCTGATGCAGATCACGCCGCAACTGGCAGAACGTCACTACGCTGCCCACAAGGGCAAGGGCTTCTACGAGCCTCTCATCCGCTACATCACCTCCGCCCCCGTGGTCGTGATGGTGCTCGAGGGGCGCAACGCCATCGAGATCGTGCGCCGCACCATGGGGGCTACTGCGCCGGCCGACGCCGCCCCGGGAACTATCCGTGGCGACCTGGGGCTGGAGATTGGCCGCAACCTGATCCATGGCTCCGATGGGGCCGAAACCGCTGCCTTCGAAATCCCGTTGTTCTTCTCCCGGGAGGAAATCCTCTCTTACCAGCGAGATGTGGACCGCTGGATCTTCGAGCAGGGCGCACCTGAGGAGGGCTTCCCTTGACGCTTGCCGTTGCCGTCCTGACCGGAGCAGGTGTCTCTGCCGAAAGCGGCGTTCCCACTTTCCGTGGGGACGGCGATCTGTGCGCAGCATCTGGCAACGCCCGAGGCCTTCGGGCGGGACCCACGCCTGGCCTGGCAGTTCTACGAATGAATTTGTGAACGTCTGGTCATGTTAAGAAGGACGGGCTTTGTGCCCGCCCTTTGGTCGCCTGGAAGCAACAGGCTACTGGATGTGAACAACCAGCGTGGCGTTCTGCCAGAGGCGCTCAAGCCGGTAATACTCTCGGGTTTCGGGCGCGAACAGGTGAACCACCACGCCGCCGTAGTCCAGGACCATCCAACCGGAGCCAGGGGTGCCCTCGACGTGCAGGGGGTAAATGCCGGCTGGCCTCAGGCGCTCTTCGATGGCGTCGAAGATGGCTTTAATCTGGCGCTCGGTCTCCCCCGTGCCGATGACGAAGTAATCGGCGATGAGGGATACGGGCCGGATGTCCAGCAAGACAATGTCCGAGCCTTGCTTATCGGCGATGGCGTCAACCACCGCGTGGGCTACATCGGCTGATTGCAGACCGGCGTTCTCCTTTCCCGGTGAAGTCATAACGAACTATTCAGTAGATCACAATGCCACGCCACCGGGCGCCATCCTCTCGCAAGCCCTCGCAGCGGTGACGAGCGGTCACGCGGGCCTCAGCTAAAGCCAGCAATGGGTTCAAGCAAGCGTGACCGCTTGTCAGGGCTCCAGCCCAGCACGGGCTACGGCGATTGGGTGACGCATCTGCTCGCAAGCATCGTGTCCGACAACTGCTTCCATTCGTGGAACGGTACTTGGCAAGACCCCAGCGAGCAGATGCGTCAGGGCTGCGAACGCTTGCGACCGCCGCCCGAAGGGGGCGAGCCTGTGCGCGCCAGTCTCTGGCACAGGGGTCCCACAGACGCGGACGCCCCTTGAGAGCGATAGTTGCGATCTACTGACTATGGGTTCATAGGCTTGCCAGCACGTGGATTATAGCACACGTTGTGCGCGAATTCAAAAACACCCCCGATGCAGCTACTTCAACTGCACCGGGGGTAGGCTGACTGATCGGGCTAAGCCAGAAAGCCAATTAGCGGGCCAACGAGACTGATTAACTCTCGGCCGGTCCTGAGCTGCGTCGTCCCAGACGCACTACATCGGCAGCCTGCAGCCCCTTTGGTGTCTCCTCAAGGGTGAACTCCACCTCCTCTCCCTCGCGGAGCGTCCGGAACCCCTCTTCCTGAATCGCCGAGAAGTGGACGAAGATGTCCTCACTTCCCTCATTCGCTGGCTGGATGAAGCCGTACCCCTTGATGGCACTGAACCACTTCACCCGCCCCGTCATACGCTCTCCTGACACCTTACCGAAAACCTCCTTTCTGCGTTTACGGAGCGGAAGGCAGCCAGGCTGGCCTTCCCTCCAGCATGTGGGGCGAGATGGTAGCACAAATTCGGACTGCTGTCAAACGCTGTTCTCATTGAGATTGTCGAGTTGAGCCTGCATCCGAGCCCAGTGTGTGCCACGCCAGTAAACCCGCCGGCACCGGGGACAGGTCCGGAACTTAGCGTGGGTGGCGTGGACGTAGGGGGGAACGCGTGTCTTGGCTACTGAAGGGTCCAGTTCCTCAAGCAGCAGATTGCAGATGGGGCATCGCGAGAAGGCGTTCTCTGGGGTGAGGTTCAGGTCCTCAAGAACCTGGCGGACCTGCTCCTCAACGTTCTGGCTGTGGATGAGGAGAGCCTGAACACCCTTGCGCCGTGCGAGCCCGGTATCCCGGGTCAGCAGGATGCGGCCCTCAGCCCGGGCTCTGCGCACCAACTCGTGGTCGTCGGCTGCTGAATCGTAGGCGGTGTCGTACCCCAGGATGCGCAGCCACTTGGCCAGCCGGCCGAGCATCCCGTCAGCCAGGAACTTCACTTGGGCCTCCCGGCTGGGATTATAGCATCAACTCCTCGGCTGGGTCAAGGAGGGACATCAAATCGCGTTTGACACTTCGCGCATTTGGTGCTAAACTATATATAGCTTTAGCCGCTGGATGCCGAGGTGGCGGAACTGGTAGACGCGCTGCGTTCAGGGCGCAGTGGGCTTTACGCCCGTAAGAGTTCGACTCTCTTCCTCGGCACTGGTGACATCGTGGTGGGCTTTGGCGCTTGTAGCCAGAGCCCGATTTGTTGCCGGCAAATGTGTTGCGCTGCTTGAGGCCGGCGCAGCGAAGGGGGCTTCGTGAACGAAGACTCCAACCCGGGCCTTTCCCTGATCGAAATCGCCATGGTGATCGGGGCAGCCCTGGCGGTATACTTCCTTGTCGACCTGGGGCGGATGGCCTGGGAGAACGCGCTGCTGCGGAAGATGGTAGCTGAGCAGCAGCAGAGGAACGCACAGGTACAATCCGAGATTGAGACCCTGGACCTGGCTCAGGCGCAGGTGAACGGAAGGGAATCGGTAGAGCGGTGGGCGCGTGAGGTGCGGGGTCTGGTTCAAGAAGGCGACGTGCCCATCGTCGTGTACCCGCCGGTGGCCGACAGGTCCAGTGGTGAAATCATGTCCTGGCTCAAGCCGGCGGAAAGGGCAAACCCGCGACCGCACTGGCGTGAGTGGTGGGATTTGTTCACCTCGCCTTGACTAGTGCGGCGAAGTGTTGTATAATTTGATTGCGCTGCGGGGTGGAGCAGTGGCAGCTCGTCGGGCTCATAACCCGAAGGTCGCAGGTTCGAGTCCTGCCCCCGCTACTAGCTGTGGCCTATGGCATCGGTACCCCGCCTGCCATAGGCCATAAGTTTAGGTGCCCGGCGCGGTAGCTCAGTTGGTAGAGCAGCGAGCTCATAATTCGCGGGCCGGCAGTTCGAGTCTGCCCCGCGCCATGATCACCACAGCCCACGCGATGTGCGTGGGCTTGCTCACGTAATCTCCAGGTGCAACGCACTTCTCAAAGTGCGTTGCACCTCTTTACGGCACCCACAAGAAGCTGCGCGTTTCGCTGCGTGGGCTGATGTCCACGCCGGTAGGCCGGCCCTCCTCGTCGGTCCCGGTCTGCCGGCGCACCACCACGTCCCACAGGTACACCTGAGGTCCACCCTCGGCGGGCGGGCGCAGCTCATCCGGCAGCCGCCAACTGGTGGCCTTGATCCACCCCTCCACCTCAGCTGTCTCGTCCGGCCCTTGCACCCGCACCACGTACCACTCATCGGGCTCCAGGATGCCCACAGAGGCCCAATTGAGCAGCACTGCCGCATCCCTACCCTGGAAAGCCCGGCCATCAGGCGGCCCTAGGAGGACGGGAGCCGGGTAGGGATACGGCGGGGTAGGGGTGGGCTGTGCCGGCGTGGGCCAGCGGGTGGGGGTCACCGTCGGCGTATTGGTCTCCGTAGGTGTGGGAGTGACGGTTCGGGTCGGCGGAGCGCCTTCGGCAATGATGAGGACCTGACCGATTCTAAGCACTTGTTCCTCGTTCTCAAACCGGTTGAGCCGCACCAACTCCTCCACCGTGGTGCCGTACTCCAGCGCGATGCCGTATAACGTGTCGCCGCTCTGCACGGTGTGGGTCACGATGCCGACGAACTCCGCGACCTCTGTGGCGGTGGGGTGCACAGGCAAGGCCTCTGGCGACAGGGGGATGATGAGCCTCTGGCCGATGGAAAGCAGTTCATCGGGGCTGGACAGGCCGCTGGCAGCAACGATGGCGTCAATGGTGGTGTCGAAGCGCCGGGCGAGGTCGTACAGGGTGTCGCCGGCCTCCACGGTGTATTCGATGACCGCCGGCTGTGGCGTCGGCGTGATCGTCCCTGTGGCCGTAACCGTGGGGGTAGGTGGGATGGGGGTGGGCGTGGGCAACGGCGTGTAGGTGGGGATGGGTGTGGGCAGCGGCGCTGCGCTGGGAGCGCCCTCGGGTCTAGGCCGCAGCATCCACACAGCAACCAGGACGGCTATCAGGGTCACCAGCACCAGCAACCCCTCAGCCAGGGCCCCCACGCACGATGCCCGTCCCGAGGGCACCAGCTTCGCGCCGCACTCGGGGCAGTTGTTAGCGGCTTGGTCAATGAGAGCACCGCATTCAGGGCAGCTTGTTGGGTCAGCCGTAGGGTCAAGCGCCGTGCCGCAGGCCGGGCAGACCACCTCCTGGGAATCCACCTCAGCGCCACAGGTGGGGCAATTCATCACCGCGACAGGACCTCCTGCTGGGCTGCCAGAAGTTGGGTGATGCCCGTCCTGGCCAAATCCAGCAATTCGTGCAGGGTTTCCAGAGAGAATGACCTTCCCTCGGCCGTGCCCTGAACCTCGACGAACTCCCCTCTGCCGGTCATCACCACGTTGACGTCCACGTCTGCCCGGGAGTCCTCCTCGTAGCACAAGTCCAGCATGGACTCGCCATCCACCACCCCCGCGCTCACCGCTGCCACAGGGGTCACCAGGACGTTGCGGTGTACCAGGCGCTGACGGATCAGCCGGCGCAGCGCCAGGGCCAGGGCCACATATCCCCCCGTGATGGCTGCAGTGCGCGTGCCGCCGTCCGCCTGGATGACGTCGCAGTCCACCACGATGGTGCGCTCACCCAGCAGCCGCAGGTCCACAGCAGCCCGCAGGCTGCGACCAATGAGCCGACGAATCTCCTGGGTGCGCCCGCTGAGCCCGGTGGTCTCGCGCGGGGTGCGGGTGAGGGTCGCCCGGGGCAGCATGGAGTACTCGGCCGTCACCCAGCCGGTGGCCTGCCCCAGGAGCCAGGCAGGTACGCGCTCCTCCACCGTGGCGGCGCACAGCACCCGGGTCCTGCCCATGGCGATGAGCACCGACCCCTCGGCGTAGTCCAGGAAGTTGGGGATCAGCTTGACAGGCCGAAGCTGATCGTTCGCACGACCGTCAATGCGAGCCATAAGAACTCCGGGGAAGTCCGGGGAAGTCCGGGGAACTCCAGGAACTCCGGGAAAACCCTCCGAGTTCCCCGAAGTTCCTTCAGTGCCCCTGAGTTCCAGTTATTCGATAGGCGTGCCGCAATTGTGGCAGAAGCGCGACCCGGGCGGCACATCGGCCTTGCAGTTGGGGCAGATGAGCGCCTCGCCAATCTTGGCGCCGCACTGGTTGCAGAACTTGGCGTTGGCCGGGATCTGGGCCGAGCAACTGGGGCACAGCTTGGTGGCCGCCCCCGGGGTCATCGCCTGGCGCATGGCGTCGGCCACCATGGCTCCCATGCCTAGGCCGGCCCCGAGCCCCACGCCGGTGGCCGCCGCGCCCCCGCCAGCCTGAGCCGCCTGGCCCAGCGCCTGAGCTGCCTTGAACTGGATGTACGCCTGCAGGTTGCCGATGGCACCCATCGCGGCCCGCTCGTCAATGGCCTTCTGAGTCTCCTCCGTTGGACTGATGGACTCGATGTAGAAGGTCTTGAGGTCAATGCCCAGAGCCGCAAACTCGTCCCGCACCTTGGCCTTGGTGGCTGCACTGAGCTCGTCGTACATGCTGGGCAGGTCGAAGAGGGATTTGCCCGATGTGCCCAACAGGTCCGTCAGCCGGGAGACGATGATGCTGCGCAGGAAGCCGGTGATGTCGGAGGTGTTGTACAGACCCTGGGTACCGACGATCTTGTTGACGAAGAGCTGCGGGTCCTTCACCTGCATGGAGTAGGCGCCGAAGGAGCGTAGGCGCACCATGCCCAGTTCCTTGTCGCGCAGGACGATGGGCTCCGGCGTGCCCCATTTCTGGTCCAGGAACTCGCGCATGTTGACGAAATAGACCTCGGCCTTGAAGGGGGTCTCGCCGGAGAAGGCCAACCCGATGAGGTCCACCAGCAGGGGGATGTTGGCCGTCTCGATGGTGTGCCGGCCGGGGCCGAAGGTGTCCAGCGCCTTCCCGTCGCGGAAGAAGACAGCCGCCTGGCTCTCCCGCACAATGAGCTGGGACCCAAGGCGGAAATCGCCCGAGCCCCACTCCGGTATCCGGTGGACCATCTCCCGGCTCGTCGGGTCAAACCACTCGATGAGGTCGAAAATCCGTGGCATACTAGCCTCCGTTTCAACGCCAACGCAGCACGCAGTACGCCGTCAAACGTACTGCGTACTGCGTAACTGGCTATTCTACTCGCCCTTGAGCTTGGCTTTCAGGGCGGCGAGCTGCTCCTTGAGGGCCTCGTCGGCTTCCAGCTCTTCTAACCTTCTCTCGACGGGGGTTTCGGCCATCTCAGCGATGGCTACCGCCCGGGCCTCCTCCTCGCGGATGCGGCGCTCCATGCGCTCCAACTCGGCTGTGAAGTCTACGGTGGAGATCTTCGCCTCCGTCGCGGCGATCCGGCGTTGGACGACCGCGCGCTTGCGCCGGGCGATGAGCACTTCCTTGTTGCGCACCGCCTCCTGGTACTTGGACTCCAGGGCCTCCAACTGCGCCTTGAGCTTCTCCACTGCCGCACGTTGGGCCTCCCACTGCTTCTGGTACACCTCAGCGTGCTCATCGTAGTCGTTCTTGCGACGCAGAGCCTCCAGCGCCAGGTCATCAGCGCCTTTGCTCACCGCCAGCTCGGCTTTCTTCTCCCACTCGGCGCTCAGCCGGCGGGCCTCCTCCAGGTCGCTCTTGATAAGCTTCTCCTGGGCGATCATGTCGGCCACCTGATTGCGAGCGTCCCGGATGGCGGCGTCCATGTCCCGGATGATCTGGTCCAGCATCTTCTCCGGATCCTCAGCCGCATCCAGCAGATCGTTGATGTTGGCACGTACGATCGCGGTCACACGGTCCAGAATACCCATTCTACTTCCTCCTTCTTTGGTGATCTCGCAAAAGTTTCCCGCCTATGCAGTGCGTAGGCCAACAGCGCGCAGTTGTCCTACTGGAAACTCAGGGGGCTGGATCCAAACGACAACTTACTTCCTTGGCCACACTTTGAGAAAGTCGGGGTCAACGGCCTGGCCACGCCACACCTGCACCTCATCGGTCCAGTCTTCGATGAGCAGAATCGTGCCGGCCTCCGACTCGTACCGCCAGGCACGCACGCTGCCCCGGCGCTTCCCGCCCGGCCCCTCAATGGTCACAGCAGCGGTCTGCTCCCCCACCTGCCGGAAGGACTCCCCGTCCACCTCCATCTCTGCCGGCGGCGGCACTTCCACCTCTAGGTCCACCGGCTCGGCCAGGAGGACCGGCCCATCTCCCACCCGCAGCCAGTAGACGGTCGGCGGGTCCTCCAGCCGGTAGGCCAACCACGTGCGCCCCTCGCCGCTGTAGCTGGCCTTGGCGGTCACCACGTAGTCTTCGCTGGCGTAGCTCAGGGCGTCGTTCACCTTGAGCCGGCCCAACTTCTTCTCCAGCTCGCTGAGGGGCTGGGGCAGCTGTAACACCTTGGCCAGTTCCGCCGGGGGCAGCCGCTTACCCTTGGACAGCAGCTCCTGCCGGCCGTCGAAGCGGGCGTTCAGGCTATCCAGGACCGTCCCCAGATCGGCTACAGCCGCGGTCAGCCCCTCGTCGGCTTCCAGCGCCGTAGCCACCCCGTCAATCCCCTTGGCCACCTGAGCGACGCCGTCGGCCAGGGCGCTGTCGAAGACTACGAGCTGCGCAAGGTCGGCCTCTTCGATGACCGGCCCGAGGAACCAGCCGGCGTAGCCGTAGCTGGCGGTGCGCAGGCGGTCAATGAAGCGCTGGAGCTTGATCATCGTCCCTTCCAGCAAGTCGAGATCCTCCAACTGACCTCGCCGCACCATGTCTTGCTCCAGGCGGGCCAGGCGCTCGCGCTGGGCGTCATACTGGCTCGCCAGGTGCATGCGCAGGCGCTTGTCGGCCTCACGCCGATCCTCCAGGGCGCGATAGTCGCGGTAGCCCGGGATTGAGTCTACGAGTTCCTGAAAACGCCATCCCACTATTTCCGGTATCATCTACTCTCCTTTCGCGCGGTCACGCAGCCGGCTGATAGCCTGATTGATGGACTCCAGGGTGTTCAGCAGGTCGTCCGCCAGGGCGTTGAGACGCTCCTCACGAGCCGCAGCCACAGCCAGCAGATTGACCGACCGGTCAGCGTGTTGGACGCCCTCCTCGACCTCGCGCCAGTCCTGGTCCTCGATACCTCTGGCTGGGAGGAGCGCCAGCCGGTCAGCCAGCATCTGGAGCCGCATCATGGCCCGCTCCAGGCTGATGGCCGAGGCCAGCCGGCCTCGCTCCGCTATGACGCCCTGCACCTCACCCAACCGCCGGCGCTGATCCTCCAAAGCCTGGATCAGCTTTCGCGCTCTCAACCCACTGGCCATTAGCCGATGAACAACTCCGTCCCGCAGTAGGGACACTTGACGACACCCTTACCTACCACCTCACGCACTCCGCCACAGTTGGGGCACTTGGTGGTGCGCATCTCCTTGGCCGTTTTGGCGTATAGGATGCCGTCATCCCAATTGATGTACCCCGTGAACAGCCCCTTGCCCACCAGGTCGTAGATGTACTCCTTGACCTGATCCACACTGGTGCGCATTTCCAACACCAACTCGCTGATGCGCACCTGCCCCCGGGTCTGCACGATGTCCAGCAGCCGCTGCTCCTTGGCTATCTCGGCGTACTCCCGGACCTCCCGGGTGCCGCGGACGAAGAGAAAGGCTCCCCCGCCCAGAAGCGGCAGCACTATGATGAGCAGGAGCACGAAGCCCAGGATGGCGCCGGTGGCGCGCAGTGTGCCTTCGCTCAGCCCGGCCAGGAGCCAGGCCACCACCGCCAGGCCGATGATCACCCCGATCCCGGCCATGATAACCCCCACCAATCTACCTTGTCCGATCAATGCGGCTTCTCCTGATGATTCATGTCGCCATTGCCAGCTGCGCCATAGCCCCTTCGCGCCACTCATTGCGGTTTCCCCTCCCCCTGGAAGGAAGGGTCAAGGGAGGGTGGCCTGTCGGTGTGAGTAGGTCCCAGCCCCTCCCGGCCTCCCCCTCAAAAGCAGAGGTAGAAGAAACAGCCTTTGTTGTCCTTCTGAGCGGAGCGGCCTCATTTTGCAAAGGGCGGGGGGACTCCCCTTCGGCCTGGCCCTCGGGCTGAAGCCCTCGGCCAACGCCTCAGCCAGCACCTCCGCCACCCCCGCCGCCACCACCGCCTCCCCCTCCGCCGCCACCGCTCCAGCCACCGCCGCCGGAAGTGCTAGGCGCGCTGGAGAGGATGGCACCGGCCACGTTCAGCATGGTCGCCAGCCCATCGCTCATGCCCTGCAAGCCCCGGCCCAGTTGATCGCTGCCTCGTTGCAAGTCCGGCATCCCAGGGGCAGTACCCTTACCACCACGCCCACGAGGGGACACCGGGGTGCCCCAGGCGGGTCCGTAGGGCCGGTATCCTCGACCCGGATAGCCCCGCCCGATCACCGGCGGCGTGGGCTCGTACCAAGGAGGAGCTGGCGCGTCCACGGCTGCGAACTTCTGCACCCAGCTCTTCTCCAGCCCAAAGGCGATGGCGTAAGGCAAATACCTGTCGAAGATATCTTTAGCTTCTTCCAGCTTGGTGTAGCGCTCGATGTGCTCCAGATAGCGCTTGAAGGCTCGCCACTTGGCTGCTGCGGTGGCTCCCTCGCGAGTGCGGCGGGGCATGAAGCGTGCCCCCACCAAGAGAACCGCGAAGACCAGCCCCAGCGCTAGGGGCAGGCAGATAGCCAACTCCACGAAGGGGAGAAGGGCCATCATGACCAAGAAACCCGCTATAATGCTGAGCATGAGCCCGAGGATGGCTAATGCGGTGTAGGTTTTGCGTGTGCGCTCAGGACTGCGGTGATAGAAGCCGGCGCACACCAACTCTTGATATAGCTCCTCCTGCAAGGTGGGGATGGCTTGGTAGAACTTCTCCTTCAGCTCGGAGAGGCGTACTTGGCGCTTGCCCCGGAAGAGTTTCTCGATCAAGATTTGCTCATACTTGCGCAGCGGTTCGTCGCTCTCAAGCCGCTCGAAGGAGAAGTCGCGCCGGGTGCCGATTCCCAGGAAACCCGGCTCCTTGATCTCGGTCATCTTGATGACCCCACGCCGGGCCAGGTCTATGATGGTGGCGATGATGTCTTGTATGTCGGCCTGCTCGTCCACCAGGGCGCCCACGACGCCGGGCGGCAGGTCGTCCGGCGGCTCCGGGATGTGATCGGCGATGACCCCCACGGGGACATCCCGGCCCTTGGCGTACCACAGCAGGTAGGTCCCCACGAGCCCGGCGACGGCGATGAAGGCGGATAGGACCAACAGGGCCAGGTTCACCACGGGCTTCCAGGTCTGCTCGTAGGCTGCCAGCCGGTCGGCCTCCGCCTGCCACCGGGGTGGGGAAGCCTGGATGACGCCGTGGGGGAACTGGACGCGAACCTCCAACTCTTCGCCAGGGTCCAGGTCGCGGGCGTGGAAGACCACCGTCCGCGCATCCACCACCTCGTGCTCGGCGGGGGCGCCGTAGGAGGCGGCTTTCATCACCTGGTCTACGCCCGGCGGCAGGTGTACGGTCACCGTGGCCGACTCGACCGGGAAGTCGCGGTCGGCGAAGACCGCCTTCCACCACACCTGATCGCCCTCATCGTATACGCGCAGAGCGCCCTGGGCGGTGTAGGCGATGACGAAGGTATGGGCGGAGTTGGAGGCGGACGGGAAGTGGAGGATGATGGTGTATGTATTGTCGTCCACGTAGGACTCAAAGGTGTAATCTTGGCCGGACCTGCTCGGCTGGTAGGGGATGCCATCGCCGGTCACCTGGACGTCGGTGATGCGCTCGATCTTGTCCAGGGGGATGTAGCGCGAGACCCAATGGAAGACGCCATTGACGAACACGAACTCCTGGGTTTCGACCACCCGGAGGTCACCGTCCGGTTCGACAGTGATGTCCACGTCGAAGCGCTTCCAGTAGTAGGTCTTGCCCTGAGCGTGGGCGAGACTGACGCTGGTCAGGACTATGACGAGGCAGATCAGCGTGACGAGAAGCCAACGTCCGCGGAGCATAGCCATCCTTTCGCGGGGCGTATCAGGAATCCTTCCCTAGTCTATACGACGGTGCAACCGGAAGGGTGTTCGTGATACACCTCATCATAAATGCTACCGGTGAATCACTGGGTCAATTATAGCCCAACTCGTGACAAAACGCCAAAGGAGCAGGAGCTGGGGCCGGCGCGCAGCTTGACAGGATGGGCGAGATGGTGTAAAATTTCAATGCCTTCCTGGAGGCAGGATGGCGGGAATGCCCGCCGAGGTAGCTCAGTTGGTAGAGCACACGGCTGAAAACCGTGGTGTCCCCAGTTCGATTCTGGGCCTCGGCATGGCTTGCGGGCGTAGTTCAGTGGTAGAACGTCTCCTTGCCAAGGAGAAGGTCGTGGGTTCAAATCCCATCGCCCGCTCTTCCAGGCGACGTAGCCAAGTGGCAAGGCGAGGGTCTGCAAAACCCTTATTCGCGGGTTCGATTCCCGCCGTCGCCTCCAGGGTACGACGGGGCTGATAGCGTGGGGCGCGGCTGTCAGCCCTTTCTTCATAGACAGCCCGCCTAGCCCAATTGGCAGAGGCATGCGACTTAAAATCGCATCAGTTCGGGTTCGAATCCCGAGGCGGGCATTTCTTATCCCATCAGCTTCCCCATCTCCCGCAGCATGGTGACCACATCATTTGGCAGGGTGGGCGGTTCCTTCCCCACCGCATAGCATCCCAGGATCAGCTCCGCCGTGCGCTCGATGATCTCCGCCAGGTCGGCGGCCCGGCGCAGGCTGCCTGCGGCCACCACCAGCCCGTGATTCTGCAACAGCACGGCCGAATGGTTCCCCAGGGCCTCTACCGCCGCATCGGCCAGCTCCCGGGTCCCGGGCATGATGAAAGGCACCCGGGGCAGGTCCCCCAGGAGGGCGGCCTCGGTGGAGATGGGCGCGAAGGGCAGGCCTGTCAGCCCCAGGATGGTCGCCCGAGGGGCGTGGGCGTGGATCACCGCCGCCACATCCGGCCGGGCGCGATAGATGGCGCAGTGCATCAGCCACTCGCTGGAGGGCGCCAGAGCGTCGGGGTCCAGGACCTGGCCATCCAGGTTGATGGGGACAAGCTGCTCGGGGCGCAGCCCGCCCTTGAAAAGCTGGCTGGGCGTGATCCACACCTGATCCGTGTCCGGTACGCGGGCGCTGATGTTGCCGCCGGTGGCGGTGATCAGCCCAATCTGATACAGCTCGCTCACCACCCCCACGATCTCCTGGCGCAGGTCCTCCGCCGCCTCATTCGGCCTGGCCACCGGCTTGGGTTCAACGGCCGGCGCCCCCTCCACAGCCGTCAGGTCCCCCGGACCGCCGGCTTCCTCTCGTGCCTCCTTGTACAGCCGGGTCAGATCCTTCTGGATGCGTTGCAGACCCATGGCCAGCCGAGTGTCGCCCCTGAAGGACAGCTTCCCGGTCATGGCCGCGCGAGGGGCGTTGATGCGCCCGGTGAACATCCCGTCCAGCACAGCCGCCTTCATCTTCAACTGCACCTGGGCCGGCTCCGGCGGTGGACCCAGGTCGCCTGTTACCTGGCCATCCCGGAAAGCCAGGTAGAACTCCAGCCCCAGGTCGGTGAGGACATAGTGGGTGATCACCTGGTTCCCCTGGGCGAAGTCCGCCAGCGCCGGGTCGGCCACTGCCCGGGCGATGAAGGCCCGCAGCACCCGTTGGATTTGAGGGCCGCCCGCCGGCTCCTCCTGCTGAGGTACCGGCGCTGGCTTCCGGGCCAGCCGCTCCCCGAGCCGGCGCAGGCCGGCCAGCCCCGCTTCAATCAGCGTCACCGCCCTGGATTCGGCCGGCTGGGGAGCCGCCGTCTCCCTCGGTTGGGGGGTCGGCCGGGCGGCTTGTTCCAGGTCGCTGACGGCCGGGGAGGGCCGCTCACCGAGCTTCTCCAGGGCTTCAGGAGCGACGGGTCTGCGGGGCCCCTCCCAGCAGAAACGGGGCAGGGTCTCCGGGTTGAGGACGTGACGAGGGCGCCGACCACGCAGCAGCCGCGTCAGCTCCTCCACGACCATGCGCCCCTGGTGCGCGGGCACCTCGAAGGTGTTGCCGCCGATGTGGGGCGTGGCGATAACGTTGGGCAGCGCCAGGAGAGGGTGATCGGCCCCGGGCGGCTCCACCGAGAATACGTCCAGAGCTGCACCTCCCAGATGCCCTGAACGGAGGGACTCGGCTAGGGCCTCCTCGTCTACCAAGGCGGCGCGGGCGGTGTTGATCAGAAAGGCGCCGGGCTTCATCCGGGCCAGTTCGGCCGCGCCGATGAGCCCCCGGGTCTCGTCGGTGACCGCGGCGTGGAGGCTGACAAAGTCGCTCTCCGCCAGGAGTTGCTCCAGGGGCACCGGTTCCGCGCCGACCCGGGCCGCCTCCTCCGGCTGAACGAAGGGGTCATAGGCCAGGACGCGGGCGCCAAAGGGCCGCAGGCGCCGGGCGACCGCCCGTCCCACGGCACCGAGCCCCACCAATCCCACGGTCTGGCCCCACAGCTCGTGGCCTTGGAACCGCTGGTGGGCCTGGGCCATACGGGCCATGTCACCGGCCTCCCCTCCCGGCTGCCGTAGAGAGGCGGCAGCTTCGGGCACTTTGCGGGCCAGCATCAGCATGAAGGCCACGGTCAGGTCGGCGACGGCGTCGGCATTGCGGCCCGGGGTGTAGATGACCGGGATGCCCAGGGCGGTGCAGGCGTCCACCTCCACGTTGACGGGACGGCCCCGGCAGGCGACGATCACCCGCAGGTCGGGCAACCCCTTAAGGGCCTCAGCATCCACCACATCTATCTCGGTGACGAAGACGTGATAGCCGGCCAACGCCTCCACCAGCTCAGGCCCTGTGAGCATACGCATGGCCTGCCGGTAGCCGGCGTACTCCACGTCCGCCAGTGTCCGCAACGCCGTCAGGCTGTCCTGGTCCAGCTCGGCGGTGACCAGCACCCGGGGACGGAAGCTCGGGCTGGCGGGAGCCTTCACGGGCGCCACAGCCGGCTCCGGCTCGGCGGCATGGGCGCTCATCAAAGCCTGGAGGCACAGACGAGCCGCCACCTCGTCGGCCTGGGACTGGGCATTCCGCAACGCCTGCCACCCGGCATATAGCTCCTGGTAAACACGCACAGCCTCGGGGTCCGGTGCATGCTGTCGACCGAAGCGGACCAGGGCCTGGGCCCCTTCGGTCAGGTTGCGGAAGACCCCGGCGCCCACGCCGGCACAGATGGCCGCCCCCAGGGCACTGGCTTCGGGCGTGGCCGACACGCTGACCGGCGTGCCCAGCACATCGCTCACCAGCTGGGTCCAGGCGGAGCTGCGGGACATGCCGCCGGCCAGGCGGAGAGTCGGCTGCTCGACTTCGGTCACTGCCAGGAGCTGCTCAATGTTGGCCCGCAGCCCGTAGGCCATACCCTCCAGGATGGCCCTCGCCAGATGGCGTCGTTTAGCCGGATCGTCGGCGGCGGCCAGATGGGTGAGGGTTAGGTTGGCCACCGGCAAAGCCATGCGACTGGCGTTCATCACCGTGGCACCGGCCGTCGAGAACAGGCCGGCGGCGCCCGGCGACGACTGCGCTGCCTCGGTGACCAGCTCGACCACAGGATTGACAGCTTCGGGGCACAGGCTCTGAGCGAACCACTCCAGGACCTCACCCGTGGCCCCGGCGTTGCTCTCCAGCACCCACAGGCCCGGCACCACGTGATGCCCAGTCCAGAGGCGACGGTTGGGGTCCAGCATCGGCCGGTCCACAACCATCTGAATCGGCGCAGTCGTCCCGGCGATGAGGGCGACCTCTCCGGGCCGAAGCGTGCCCAGCCCCAGGAGGGCGCATTGGGTACCGGCGCCGCCCATGGCGACCGGGGCGCCGGCCCGCAGCCCCAGGGTATCGGCGGCTTCAGGAGTGAGGGAGCCCAGGCGGCTGCCCGGTTCCCGCACGGGTGGGAATATATAGCGCGGGAATCCCAGGCGCTCGATGAGCTTCCAGGCCCAATCGCGGGTCCGCAGGTCAAAGAGCGCGGTCTCGCCGGCCTGAGATGGATCGGCGGCCATCTCGGCACAGAGCCGGTAGGCGAGCCAGTCGCTGATGCTCAGCAGGGCATCGATGCGCTCCCACTCCTCGGGCGCGTTCGTCGTCAGCCAGCGCAGCCGGGCGGCTGCGAAGACCGGGCTGGGCCAGTGACCGGTGCGTTGGTAGAACTCCTGGCCGTACTGGGCGGCCAGCTCCATCTCTTCGCTGCAGGCGCGGGCGTCGCGGTTAGGAACCGCCAGCAACTCGTGGCCGTCGCGGTCTAAAATCACTATGCCGTGGCGCATGCTGGTGGCGGCCACGCCCAGGACCCGGTCGCGAGCGGCGCCGGCCCGCGCCATGGCCTCCCGTGCAGCCTCGGCCAGCAGGTTCCACCAGGCCGCCGTATCCAGGGCAAACCCCCAGCCACCTGTGCCCGGCGCCTGTCGGGGGCGCCAGCGGCGAAAAGTGGCCGTCACTTGGCCGCTCTCAATTTCCACCAGCAGACAGCGTCCGCCGCCGCTGCCCGCATCCAGCCCCATGAGGTAGCTCTTGCTCATACTCAACCCTCCAAGCCTCGTGCTGGCCGGATGTTATCACCAAAGCCAGGGAGCGTCAAGCCGGCTTTTCGCGTACCAGCGAAGGGACCCCTTTCATGACCCCTTTATCCCTCTCGCGCAGGGGATAAAGGGGTTGGGGGATGAGGGGGTCGCACGCCGTGCGCACACGCTCTGCACGCAAGCGGCCTCATGGGCGACTTCGGAAGTGCATCTTCGTCAGAGAATTGACCACCCTGGCTGGAAAGGCTCGTTTGGTCATGGTGACAAAAACGTGGTAGAATTTGCAGTGAAATCGCCTGACATTGCCACATTTACCACCACTTATGCTCTTATGCTTTTGAACTGAGAGGTGAAACATGTCTACCAGCCAACCTGAACCAATCGTCCGTAAGGGCCTGGTTGGGGTCATTGCAGCCGATACCGCTTTGAGTCTGGTCAAAGGTGACGAGGGAAAGCTCTACTACCGAGGGTACAACATCCACGACCTGGCAGAGCACGCCAGCTTCGAAGAGGTGGCACACCTGCTGTGGTTTGGCAAGCTCCCAACGCGGTCGGAGCTGGAGGCCATGCACGCCCAGATGACGGTCTGCAGGGAGTTACCCCCGCAGGTTGTGGATGTCTTGCGGAACCTGTCCGATGACGCAGTGCCCATGGCAGTGCTGCGCAGCGCCATCTCCCTCCTGGCCCATTACGACCCCGAGGCCGAGGACAACTCAAAGGATGCCAACCGGCGGAAGGCTTACCGTCTGGCCAGCCAGCTCGCCAGTATCATCGCCACGTTCGAGCGCCTGCGCCGTGGACTGGAGCCCATCCCTCCACGTGATGACCTGGGCCATGCGGCCAATTTCCTGTACATGCTCACAGGGGAGACGCCGGATGAGACCAGCGTTCGGACCCTTGACCAGTACCTAGTCCTCCTCGCGGATCACGGCTTCAACGCTTCGACCTTCGCCGCCCGGGTAACCGCGTCCACCCTATCCGATCTGTATTCGGCTATCACCTCAGCTCTTGGCACACTGAAAGGGCGGCTTCATGGCGGGGCCAATCAGGCTGCCATGGAGATGTTCATGGAGATCGGGGAGCCGCAGAACGTGGAGGCGTGGTTCAAGCAGGCCCGGGCCGAGGGGCGGCGCATTATGGGCATGGGCCACCGGGTGTATAAGACAGAGGATCCCCGGGCCCTTCACCTGCGGCGCGCGGCTGAGGAGCTCAGCGCCGTGACCGGCCAGTCCAAGTGGTACGAGATCGCCCGCCGGCTGGAGCAGGTGGCCCGCGCCGATCCCTACTTCATCGAGCGGCAGATCTACGTGAACGCGGACTACTACTCGGGGCCGGTGCTCTACATGATCGGCGTGCCGGTGGACCAGTTCACCCCGCTGTTCGCCGTGAGCCGCATCGTGGGTTGGACGGCCCACGTGCTGGAGCAGTGGGAGGACAATGTGCTCATGCGCCCCCGGGCCCAGTACGTGGGTCCGGTGGACCTGGAGTTTGTTCCTCTGGACCAGCGCTGATAGGGACGACTCGGGCTCCTGCAGAAACCGGTTCGCCTGACCCCGGGCTATGGCCTGGGGTCTTTGCTTCAGGCCCCTCATTGTGGTAAAATTGAGTGTTCCTGATACGGAACCTGGCTGCCACGCCATTCAGAGTGCCCACAGGTGATGGCCCTGGCCGACAGAGTCTGCCTTCCTGCGAGGTGCCAAGATGCCATCTTCGTCCCCCATTCGCTTTGGAACGGACGGCTGGCGAGCCGTCATCCAGCGAAGAGTTCACCTTCGACAACGTGCGCCGGGTGGCCCGCGCCATTGGCGACTACGTGCTGGAGGAGTTGGAAAGAGGCGAAGCTCCTGACACGGGCGAGCCGCCGGCCATCGTCCTTGGGTACGATACCCGCTTCCTCTCCGACCGCTACGCCATCGCAGTGGCGGAGGTGCTGGCGGCGCAGGGCCTGCGCGCCGTGCTCAGCCGATCGAGTTGCCCCACCCCGGTCCTTTCCTATGCCGTGCGCGCCCTGGGCGCGGCCGCCGGGGTGATGATCACCGCCAGCCACAACCCGCCGCGCTACAACGGCCTCAAGGTGAAAGCGCCTCACGGAGGGCCGGCTTCCTCGCACGTCATCCGCGGCATCGAGGAGCACCTGGCACGCCGAGCGGACGCAGATCCCACCAAGATCAGCTCGCCTCTACCCCCCAGGCCCATGGAACGCCTGAACCTGCTCCCCGTCTACCTGGAGCACGTTCGTGGCCTGGTGGACCTGGAGGTCATTGGCCGATCGGACCTGCACGTGGTGGTGGACCCGATGTACGGCTCCGGGCGGGGGTACCTGCGCTCCATCCTGACCGCCGCCGGCTGTGACGTGATGGAGATCCGAGGCGAGTTGAACCTTCTTCTACGCCCGTTCTGATGTGCCGACTGCGTGGCCCTTCGTGAAAGCCGAGCTGGTAGCCCGGCTGAAGGCGAGCGCCCCGGCCAGGCTGTGTGGCGTGCCGGTGGCACAGGTGCTGGATACCGACGGCATCAAGTACGTGCTGAAGGACGATTCCTGGCTGCTCATCCGACCTTCTGGCACGGAGCCGGTGTTGCGTATCTACGCCGAAGCGGGCTCACCGGAGGCCGTGCAAGGCTTATTGCAGGAGGGGGCCCGGCTGGCTGGGGTGTGAGCAGCCGGCTTCAGCGTTCAAGGAGATCCTCTCGCGTCCAGTTAGCGACTCCTCCTGCTCCCAGATCTGCACCATGCTCAAGCCAGACCAGGTGGCGCTTAAGTGCCTCGGCATAGCGATCTTCTTGGGCGACCACGTCCGACAGCAACTGGGTCATCAAGCCTGACGGCGAAGTTTGCCTCTACACAACGATGAGCTCTGCTTTGTGTAGAATCTCCTTGGGAATGGTCAGTGTGACGTTTTGCTTTCTGTACCCGCTCACCTACACTAAAACAGCATGTCACGTAATTGCGTGAAAGGTGAGCCAATCTTAATGAACGACGTGATGAGGAAGGCAGCATGGGACAGCATCAAACTGTCGTTGAGCGCCAGAGTGGCTCAGTTACTCCTGGGGCACGCGGGGGGTGTTCGGCTCTGCCGGCTTGGCGATGACGATCACCCGGTGGGTGTTGGTCCAGTACGGCCAGCAAGTCACCAGCGTCAGCCTCTCATCCGGCGTGGGCGCGATCCACTGGGCATTCTTGCGCCGCTGCTCCAACGACGCACCCGCCTCCTGCACGATGAACAGGTCCACCACCCGGTAGGCGTACTCCCGCCCTTCAGCGTACAGGTATACCGGGTCGCCCACCTTCAGGTCCACCAGGTGCCGGAACACCTCGCCCTTGATGTTGTGGTGGCCGGAGAGGACGGTGTTCCCCGGATTGCCGGGGTAGGCCGACCCCTTGTGGAACCCGGCGGCGTAGTCCGCCACCTCCCAGGTGCTCACCAGTTGCCCATCCTGCTCCACCGCCTTCCACCCCACCTCGACGACCGGGCTGTCCAGCCCGATGGTGGGGGCGAGGATGCGCGTGGGCGGTGAGTGAGCCGGGATGCGCCCCTGAATCGGGGGCTCATCGCTGCTCTGCCGGGTGGGAGGCTTACGAGTCGGCCGGGGGCGTTCCGGCGCGTCCGGCGGCACCCCGACCGCCGGCTCGGCTGATGGCTGGGGCTCAGCTTGCACCTCGCCGGCCTGGGTTGGGGGCGCGACCGGCAGAGAAGCCACCCCAGGTGCCGGCAACAGCTCCGGAGGCGCCCCCGCCTCGGTGAGCCCCACCTCCCGCGACAGGCTCTGACCACGGGCGAGAGCCGCCTGCTCGGCCGGCGTCGGGTGCTGCCGCAGGACGGCCACCAGCCCCCAGGCCAGCAAGCCGAGCCCCACCACGATCGTCAAAGTGGACAGCCAACGGAGTCGAGAGCGCCGCTCAGCCACGATGCCCTCCGCAGAAGCGGGTGACGATCTCGAACAGGGTGCGCGTCCCCCTGCCCACGTTCTCCACCGACACCCGTTCATCTACTCCGTGGACCCGCTGCATCTCCTCCACGCTGGTGACCACGGGCGTGAAGCCGTAGGCGGTGATGCCTCTGGCGCGGAAGAAGCGCGAATCGGTGGTGGCCGGCATCAGGTACGGCACCACCAGGGCGCCCGGATCGGAGGCCTGGAGCACCGCTTTGACGACCGCAAAGAGGTCCGTGTCGAGGGGCGACTCGGTGCCGGCTTCAAACAGCTTGACATCCACGCTGACATCATCCCGGCCCATGGCAGCCCGAACCTCTGCAACCAATTCCTCCCGGGTGACGCCCGGCAGTGGCCGGCAGTTCACGTTGGCGTAGCACTCCTGGGGGATGACGTTCTCCTTCTTGCCCCCGGACACGATGGTAGGCGAGAAGGTGTTGCGCAGCGAGTAGCTCAGCATGGGGGGCATCACACCCAGCTCCACCAGCCGGTCCACATCTCGGGTGCCGGCCAGGGCTTCGAGCTGGTCCAGCAAAGCTTGCATGGCCGGCGTCTCACCTATGGGAGCCTGATAGTCGGCTAGGCTGACCAGCGCCCGGGCCATGGTCACCACCGGATTGTCTTCGCAGGGCATGGAGGCGTGTCCACCCTCGCCCCGGGCGGTGAGCAGCAAGTCGGCATAGCCCTTCTCGGCCACCGCGCACAGGTAGACCGTCAGATCGCCAAAGCGCAACCCCTGGCCACCCTCGTTGATGACGTACTCTGCCGCCACCTTATCCCAGTGATTCTCCAGCATCCAGGCAGCCCCGTACCTCCCCATGGATTCCTCGTCGGCCACCGCCAGGAATATCAGGTCCCGCTGGAGCCGCAGGTTGTGGCGCTTGCACAGGAGCATAGTCATCAGCTCCATCACGGTCAGCCCCTTCATGTCCAGCGCCCCCCGGCCCCACACATAGCCATCGGCGATGGCCCCGGAGAAGGGCGGATGGGTCCAGCCGGCCGGGTCTGCGTAGACCACATCGGTGTGGCAGAGGAGGAGCAAAGGCGCTGCCTCTCCCGTGCCTGGTAGCCGGGCGATCAGGTTGCCGCGACCGGGCAAAGCCTCCAGGATGTCGCTGGCGATGCCCTCACGCTCCAGGATGTCGTGGAGGAACTCGGCGGCACGGGTTTCGTTGCCCGGTGGGTCGGTGGTGTCAATCTGGATGAGCTGGCTGAGGATGCTGACGGCTTCCTCGCCGGCTGCTTGCCAGTCAATGTCCACCATGGTATGCCTCCCTGGTTACGGAAATCTTAGCACGTTCACACTGGCCTGTCAACCCCCGGAAACCTCGGTGATTACCAAGTCCAGAAGTGTCACTCTGAGCGACCGAAGGGAGCGAAGCCTGCCCTGAGGCGTTCGGCCGAGAGCCTGGCATAAGGGGGTCTCCCCGCTTTACGACGGAATTTACGGCGTGGCGGGAGATTCTTCCCTTCGGCAAGCCTTCGGGCCGGGACCCCTCAGGCCGAGGGCTCAGGACAGGCGGCGTGCGGAGTGCCGTCAACCATTGGCCTCCAAGGGAGCTGAACGCCACTTGGCCAGCGCTACGTGGCTGACCACGAGCACTTGTCGAATCCAGCATTGTCGAGGTAATCACCAGCGGGAAACAACAGGGGAACGCTCATGTCTAGCAACGTGTGACGTTGGCTGCCACGCACTGGCATAACGCACCTTTACAAAACGAGCGGTCTGGGGTATCATGAGCCACCAACTCCTGAAGGAGGAAGCCCATGTCCCCAGACCTGCACTATAGTATACTGCTTCTGGTAGTGGCACCCCTGTGCTAGGGACCGGCCCTGTACTTGAGCGCAGCAGGCAGCGCTCAAGTTGTGGCTGACAAGGATTGGCCACTGGACAGGGCAGCCTGGGACAATGGGCTGGTGCCACCGGGCAGAGTGCGTGCTCATCGTAACCCTCGAGGCAACGGGGAGCGCTGGGCACGACGGCTGGCTCGGCAACGGCGTCGCCGGCCCCGGCAGACGCGCCGCCAACGGCGACGGCAAAGGGTGACCCTTGAGGGTCTGCTGGGCCTCCCCCCTATGCCAGGGGCTGGCGCCCTTGTGCCAGGGACTGGCGCTTCTCGCCCCCCACCTGCTCCGTCGGTAACGTCTGCCCCTCAGGGTGCACCTGGGCCATCGCAGGAGATCCAGCCACCCGCGCCGCCAGACCCTCTGGCCGAACTGCGGCGAGGGCGCGGCTGGATCGACCCCATGGACGAAGAGGCCTTGTGGGACCTGCTGCGTCAGATTCGCTGGGTCCACGGCATCCAATGCCCCCACTGTGGGGAAAAGGACCCTCGCTACCTGGAGGTGATTGCCCGAAACTATCGAGATGGGATGTGGCCTCACCGCTGGCTGGTCTGCCCAGGAGCAGGGGATCCTGGCGACGGCGGTACTTTCACTGACCTGACAGGGACCCTCTTCGAGGGCACACGCCTGGACATCCGCACTTTGTGGCTGGTGGTGGAAATGTTCGTGGAGGGGGAGGCCGCCGTGGAGACGGCCGAGGAAGCCAGGGTCAATCAGCACACCACCCAACGGCTGTTTCGCCTGTTGCGCGCCGCCATCTATCAGGCCCGCCCCAGCGAGCCCATTGCCCTGGGACCCGAGGAGGTGGTTGAAGGCGACGAGGTCTATATCACCGCCGGGCTGAAGGGCCAAGCCGCGTCCTTGTTGGCACGAGTGAACGGCGCCCAATTTGCGCAGGTCTGCCCGGTGGCCGGTTAGTGTGCCTCGGTCGGTAGACCG
>FWPU01001009.1_pt1 | contig 88048 bp, 65 predicted proteins | sample 2228361 | NCBI WGS metagenome assembly FWPU01 (sample SAMEA103939777, study PRJEB20133) | metagenome
CCCGCCCCCTGGTAGGGGGCGGGGATGGGGGTGGGGGTCAGATGCCGCAAACTGTAACATCCCGCGCGATGGGCCGGGGCGGGATGAATCCTGCGGCACATGGCCCATTTTCAGGGCACGTAGCGCGGCATTCATGCCGCCCGCGTGGCGGACCGGGGCGGGATGAATCCCGCAGTACATGGCCCATTGTCAGGATAGGCGCGTTTTGACGATACCGACGAACGAAACCTTATCCTCTGGGTCGCCGTCCAGGCGGCGCGCGGTGCTGCAGCGCGGCATCGAGGTTGCCGTCAGCCTGGTCTTTTTGGTGTTGGCTCTGCGCGGGGTGCAATTCGATGCGCTGTGGACAGCATTGCGCCACGCCGACTATGTCTGGCTGGTGCCCGCAGTGCTGTTGACCGTCGTTACCCTGGCGATCAAGGCCTGGCGGTGGCAGTTGATGTTCCGGCCGGAACACCGTCTGCCGTTTGGATCGGTGTTCACGGCTCTGTCGGCCGGTTATCTGGCCAGCAATGTGCTGCCGGCGCGGCTGGGCGAGGTCGTGAGTATTGTGCTGTTGGTCGGCGAGCAGCCGGTGAGTGTCGCGCGTGCCCTGTCCACGCTGGTCGTCTCTCGCCTCCTGGACCTTCTGTCGCTTCTGGTCATCCTGGTTGCGCTGTTGCCGTTTGTCCAATTGCCGGCCGACATGACCCAGGCAGCGCGGGCGCTGGGCGTGATGGCGCTGGTGGGCGTTGTCCTGGTGATCGGGCTGTCGTTCTGGCGGGACGCGCTGCTGCGCCTCGCGCACAGGGTGCTGCGCCCTATCCGGCTGCTGGATCGGCCAGGGGTGTATGCCAGCCTGGGCCATCTCATAGACGGGTTCGCGCTGTTGCGCCGACGGATGGGCCTGGCGTTGGTTGCCACCACGTTTCTGGCCTGGGCCTCGATCTTTCTGACAGCCTGGGCCTGCGCGCTGGCGTTTCGTTTGGATGTGCCGTGGATGGCGATCGTCTTCACCAACATCGTGGTGGCGCTGGGCATGCTCGTGCCATCTTCTCCCGGCTATATCGGCGTCTTTCACTATCTGGCGACCGTGGGGCTGGCGCCGTTCGGCGTGGCCAAAGAGGCCGCGCTGGGCTATGCCATTGTCTGGCATGGCGTGAACTACCTGACCTTGAGCGGAGCCGGGATGATCGCGCTGGGCGTGCATGGCACATCGTTGCGCCAGCTGTTGCGGCGATGGCAGGAGGCCAGATCGGCCAACGGCACGGCGATGTGACAGGAGGGACCATGTTGGAAAATATGGGACGCTGGTTGGCATTTCTGGGCGGCGGGCTGCTGCTTCTGGGGCTTGTGCTGATGCTGATCGGGAAGCTGGCCGGGCCCGGCCGGCTGCCTGGCGATATCGTCATTCAGCGCAGCAACCTGACGGTCTATATCCCGTTGGGCACCATGCTCGTGCTGAGCCTGCTGCTGACATTGGTGCTCAACCTCTTATCCCGACTCAACAAATGATGTGATCAGCGGACAACGGAAACAGGATGGAGGGAATTTCGGGGTCGCATTCTTTGCCCTCTCGATCCTGTCACCAACAGACGAGGCCAACATGATGCGTATACTCATCACAGGCGGTGCGGGGTTCATCGGCTGTAATCTGGCGGCGGCCTGCATTCGTGAGGGGCATCGGGTCACCCTGTTCGACAACCTGTCGCGACGTGGCAGCGAGGCCAACCTGGCCTGGTTGCGCAGCTTGTTCGGCGACGCGTTTGTCTTTATCCAGGGCGACATCCGGGACTATCCGGCGATCCTGGCCGCAGCGCGCGGACAGGAGGCGATCTACCACCTGGCCGCCCAAACTGCTGTGACCACTTCGGTGGCCGACCCCCGCACCGATTTCGAGATCAATGCGCTGGGTACCTTCAACGCGCTGGAGGCGGCCCGCCACGCGGGACATGATCCCGTCTTTATCTTTGCTTCGACCAACAAAGTCTACGGCGGCATGGAGGACGCGGCTGCGGTCGAACTGGCTACCCGCTACGTGTTGCCCGACTATCCGCATGGGGTGCCCGAGACGCGGCCGCTGGACTTTCACAGCCCCTACGGGTGTTCAAAGGGTGCGGCCGACCAGTACGTGCGCGATTACGCGCGCATCTATGGGTTACGCGCGGTTGTTTTTCGTCAATCGTGCATCTACGGTCAGCGGCAAATGGGCGTGGAAGACCAGGGTTGGGTGGCCTGGTTCGTCATCGCGGCGGTCACGGGCAAGCCCATCACCATCTACGGCACAGGCAAGCAGGTGCGCGACCTGCTGCATGTGGATGACCTGGTGCGAGCGTTTCAGCTGGCCACCGCGCGCATTGACGTAACGAAAGGAGAGGTGTACAACCTGGGCGGCGGCCCGGCCAACACCCTCTCGATCTGGGCGGAGTTCGGCCCGCTGTTGAGCGAGCTGATAGGTCGGCCGGTTGCGCCGGCCGCGTTTCGCGAGTGGCGGCCGGGCGATCAGCCGGTGTTTATCGCCGACATCCGCAAGGCTGCGGCCGAGTTCGGTTGGACCCCGCAGGTGGGCGTGCGCGAGGGGATCGGCCGGCTGGCAGACTGGGTGCGTGCAAATCGGGAATTGTTTGCGTGAAGATCCTGTTCATTCTGACCTATTATCGGCCGCACGTGAGCGGCCTGACCATCTATGTGGAGCGGTTGGCGCGGGCGTTGGCCGGCCGCGGCCATCAGGTGACCGTGCTGACCTCGCATTACGCCAGGCAATTGCCCTACGAGGAGCAGATGGACGGCGTGCGCGTGGTGCGCGTGCCGGTGCTCTTCCGCTTCAACAAGGGCGTGTTCATGGCCAGCTTCATCCCTGTCGCGCTGCGTGAGATCCTGGCGCACGACGTGGTGAGCATCCATCTGCCGCAGGTCGAGGCCGCGCTGAGCACGGCGCTGGCGCGGCTGGCCGGCCGCAGGCCGATTCTCACCTATCACTGCGACCTGCAGATGCCGCCCGTGTGGTATGGCAAGGTCGTGGACAGGGTGACCTTCTGGGATAATCTGATCGCGGGCCGGCTGGCCGACACCATCGTAGCCTACACCGAGGACTTCGCCCGCCATTCGCCGTTCCTGTCGCGCTTCTACCTGGCGGATGGCAGCGCGCCGCGCTCGGCAGGCCGCCGCGGCAAAGTGCGGGTGATCCTGCCGCCCGTGATCATCCCCGATCCGACGCCGGAGGGGGTAGCCGGTCTGCGGGCGCGCGTGGGATTGCAGGCCGATGAGCGGGTGATTGGCTTTGCTGCGCGGTTCGCGTACGAGAAGGGTGCCAGCTATCTGATCAATGCCATCCCCTACATTCTCAAAGAGTTCCCGAAGTTGCGGGTGCTTTTCGCCGGACCGTACGGCAAAGATGTGATCGGCGAGACGATCTGGGACGATTTGCAGCCGCTCATCAGGCAATACGCCACCTATCTCACCTTCCTGGGCACTTTGAGCCCGGCGCAAATGGCCGATTTCTTCGCCGTTTGCGATCTGGTCACGGTCGCCTCGATCAACAACACCGAATCGTTCGGCCTGGTGCAGGTAGAGGCGTTCATGTGCGGCACGCCGGTGGTGGCGACGAACCTGCCCGGCGTGCGCGTGCCCGTGACCATGACCGGCATGGGCGAGATCGTGCCGGTGGCGGATGCCGAAGGACTGGCGAAAGGCATCATCAAGGTGCTGAAGGATCCTGCCAGGTACATCAAACCGCGGGCCGAGATCATGCGTATTTTTGAGTTGGCGCGCACGGTGGAAGCATACGAGCAGCTGTTTGAGGAGAAGCGGAGGCGGTTATGAGCAGTCAGAAACTGCCTTGGGTGTGGGATTATGATCTGGATGCTGAAACATTCGGCGAACTTTTGGCCGGCCGGATAACGATTGGCCGATTGGATAGGGATTGGGCCGCAGTGCGTTTGCTTGAATACGCTCCATATGAAGAGATCGTGCGCTGGCTCGGTTTTCCGGCATTGGTTCGGGATTGGCCGCGTTGGCGTCATCGGATTCGTGCGGAGAGCCGTCGGCGCGGGTTCGATTTCCTCGCTGAATGGCTGCCGAAGCAACACCCGGAGTTGTGTGGTGGAGACAAAGAGTAGCACCTGTTACTTCGATGTTGTGTATCCATTTCAGGATCAGATTTTGCGGTCGTCGCCCGATTGGACACCGGTTGCTATTTGACCAGGGGTACAGCCGCTTCGCGTGGTTATCTTCAGCATCGCTTTTCGGACGATCTTGATCTGTTCGTGAACGATGATCCGAATTTCGTTCTGTGGGCAGATAGAATCGTGCAGGCATTATCGCAACAGCCTGCATGGCGCACATCTGTCTTGTTGCGACAGGAGCGGTTCTTTCGAATCGTCGTAACTTCCGTGGAACGATTGCATATGGGAAATAGTCTGCTCAAAACAGACAGTACCAGAGACTATCTAATCGAACAACTCCGCGATATGGCCCCTCACCGGGCCATTTTGCGCGCGGTGGAGTGCAAGTTCATGGGCCGGGTGCCGCTGACGCCACCGGTGCTGGACGTCGGCTGCGGCGACGGGCATTTCGCGTCCATCGCCTACGATCAGTTGCCGCTCGACGTCGGGATAGATGTGTTCGCCCGCGATCTGCGCGAGGCGGCGCAGCGCCCCGGCGTGTATCGCCAGGTGATGTGCGCCAGCGCGACGGCATTGCCGTTTGCTGATGTCACCTTCAACACCGTGGTCAGTAACTGCGTGATCGAGCACATCCCGGACAACGCGGCCGTGCTGCGCGAGATCTACCGTGTGCTGCGACCGGGTGGAGTTTTCGCCACGACGCTGCCCAGCGAGCATTTTCCGGAATTTCTGCTGGGCGCCACGGTATTTCGCAAGCTGGGCCTGCACGGCCTGAGCCGGGCCTACGGCCGCTTCTTCAATCGCATCTCCAATCACTATCACGTCTGCGCGCCGGAGGAGTGGCGTCGGCGGCTTACTGCAGCCGGCTTCGTGGTTGCCGAACAGGCGTACTATTTCTCGGCGGCCGCGCATCGCCGGTTTGACCTGAGCCATTACCTGGGCGTGCCCAACCTGATCACCAGGCGGCTGTTGGGCCGCTGGATGCTGTTCGACTGGCAGCGTAGGCTGTTCGAGCGCTGGCTGCGGCCATACTACGAGGAGCCGCTGCCGGCGGCGGGGGCGTATCAGTTCGTGCGGTGCGAGAAACCGCGCCCGTAACGATGTTGGCTCTTCTCTATTCCATCTGGGAGGATCTTCCGTGGAGGCCGACGACAGCGTCATCTCCGAGCCTGGACCCACGGACACGCTTGCTTCTGTGACGCCAGGGCGCGCGACCTGGCGTTTCTGGTCGGCCGGACGCCTGGCGTTGTTCGCCCCGCACGAGGCAGAGGGCGGCCTTCATTTGTCGTGGCGCAGCGCTCTTGTGGATTGGGCTTTGCTGATGCTGTTTGTCCTGGCCTTTTGTAGCGTGTTTCTGGGGTTCGACGACGCGTTCACATTGCCGGGCAACGAAGCGGATATCGTTCAGGCGTTGGATTGGACGTTGGTCCACAGTCTGGCCCATTTCGGCCAGTTCCCCCTCTGGAATCCGTATCTGCGCACCGGCTTTCCGTTCATCGCCGATCCTTTCCTCCATGTCTACAATCCCGTGGCGACCCTGCCGGTGCTGCTGTTCGGCGTCTGGTCGGGCTTCAAGATCGCGCTGTTTCTTTCGTTTCTGGCTGCCGCGGTGGGCATGTGGTGGCTGGGTATGGCCCTCGGCCTGGGCCGGCCGACGCGCCTCTGGATGGGGCTCATGTACGCATTTACCGGCCAGGGGGTGGCGCGTTTCTTTCAGGGCGAGTATGATTTCGTCCTGGGCTTCGCCTGGATCCCGTGGGTGCTGGCGTTCACCCTGCTTGCGGCGCGCACGCGGCAGCGACGTCATGTGCTGGTGGCGGCGCTGACCCTGGCGTTGCTTCTTTTCTCCGGCAATGTTTACTACACGTTCTACATGGCTTTCGTGATCCCGCTGGCGGCGCTGGTGTGCGCGGCCGAGGTGGATTGGCCTGGCCGTCGGTTGCGCTGGCGCGGCCGGCCGCTGGGGATGATCGTTGTCATCGTGTTGCTGGCGATGGGGCTGGCTGCGATCCAATGGCTGCCCCTGCTGGATTATTGGGCGAGCTACACCAAAGTCCTCGATCCAAAGCTGATCGGTTCGCACAGCCTGGGCCAGATCTGGCTGGACTATGTGTCGAAGGATCCTCAGGGGCCAGATGCCTTTGCGACGCTGCCCTCTGAGGAATTCTATGCTTACACAGGCGTCTGGCCTTTTCTGCTTCTGGCCTTTGTGCCCCTGGCATATCGCCGCGGCCGACGGCGGGAGATCGTCTTTCTGGCGTTGTTGTTCTTGCTGGTGGTCGCCTATGTGGCCACCAGGGATATGCCCTGGGCGGGGCTCTACAGAGCATCTCCGCTGCTGAATCAGTTTCGTTATCAGACCCGCATGTTGATCTACGGCGCGGTGGCGCTGATCGGGCTTGCCGGCTGCGGGCTGGACGCGGCCTGGGCGCGAGTGGGGGCCAGGCCGCGCCTCAGCCTGGTGTCGGTGCCGGCTCTGGCGCGCGGGGTCGTGGCCTGGCTTGCAGTGATCGTGCTCGTTGCCTTCATGTGCTGGTCCGCAGGCGATGTGTACAGCGCCAACCGGCGACACATGCAGGCACGCGAACGCTATCTGCCGCCCTACGAAGTGGTGGAATGGCTGCGCCAGCATGACACCTCGGTGTTCTTTCTGAGCACTCCGGGCACCAATTGGCACGGCCCGATCGTCTCGAACGGCATCCGCTATCTGGATGCCTGGTACGGGTTTGATCCAGTGTTGCCCGTCCGGGGCGCCATGAACACGCGGCCTGTGGTTGCCCGGCCTCATTATGTAGCGCTCGGAAACGATCAGTTGCCCGACCGGCCCCATGAGCTGGTGCGTCGTTTCAGCACGCACACCATCTGGCGGTTGCCGGAGAGCCTGCCTTTTGCCTTCACCGTGTCCGAGGCCACGCTAGTGAATCCTGCCCGACGCACCGAGCTGACCGCGTCCGAGGTTCGATCTGTAGCGCCAGGGGTGGCCAGCCCCAACCGCATCATCGTGGAGGCGGATGGAGCGGAGGGCGATTGGCTGGTGGTCCTCACCAGTGCCTACCACGGCTGGCATCTGACGGTGGACGGCGGGTCGGCACGGCTACGCAACGTCGGCGGCTATCTGGCCACGCCGCTCCAACCGGGCCCGCACCGGTACGAGTTCAGTTTCAGCCCGACTTCGTTTTGGTGGGGGCTCGGGGTGAGCGTGGCGACAGTGGTCGGGTTGCTGGTGTTGGCGGTTGCGCGCCACCGGCCACGGCGCAGGCGCTTCCGTGTGCAGGCGGTGTATGCACGCGGTGTCCTGCAGCTGGCACAGCCATTGGCTCTGGAAGATGAGACGCCGGTACATGTTACGGTCGAACCCATGGCGCAGCCCCAACCCGACGACGTCGAAGTATGGCATCAGGCCGATGTCGGCGCAGAGTCGCCACGGCTGGCGCGGCTGGGGTGGTTCCTGTTTGCCCTGGGCCTGTGCGTCTATCTCGTGACCCGGCTCTGGCAGATTGACCGCTTCCCGATCAACTTCTTCGCCGACGAAGCGACCTTCACCTTGCTGGCGCAGGATCTGTTGACGCGTGGCTTGCGTGCCAATGATCGCACGTTCCTGCCGGTCTATTTCGAGGTTGCCAGCAATCGGTGGACGCCCGTCCTCGCCGTCTATGCACATTTGCCCACGGTGGCGATGTTCGGCAAGTCCATCTTCGGCACGCGCGCGACCTCGGCACTCGTCACCCTGTTGGTGCCCATTGCGGTCGCGCTGGTTTTGCGGCTGGTCTTTCGCGCGCGCGCCTGGTGGGCAGGTGCCCTGATCGTGGCTGTCGTCCCGACGTGGTTCATGCACTCCCGGACCGCTTTCGAGTGGTTGACGATGGCGTCGTGCTATGCCGGTTTTATTCTGTTTTATCTGCTCTATCGCATTCGCGCGCCGAAGTATCTCTTCCCGGCCATCCTCTTCGGCGCGGCGACCTTCTATAATCACGCCTCCGGGCAGCTGGTCATGGGGGCTGTGGCCCTCTTCCTGGGTCTCTCGGACCTGCGTTATCATCTGAAGCATTGGCGCACGATCCTGCTCGGCCTGCTTCTGGCCGCGATTCTGGCCGTGCCGTTGCTGCGGTTCCAGCGCGCCCAGCCCGACGCCATGACCCGTCATCTGCGCGTCATCAACTCCTATTGGTTCCAGGAAATCCCGCTGACGGAGAAGCTGCGTCGGTTCGTTGCGACTTACGCGTACGGGCTGAGTCCCCACTACTGGTTCCTGCCGAATGAGCAGGACCTGATCCGTCATCGGATGCAGGGCTACGGCAATCTCGGCTGGATCCTGCTGCCGTTTGTTGCCACCGGGATCGTCGTCTGTCTCCGCCACGTGCGTTCGGCACCGCACCGGGCCGTGTTGCTCATCGCGCTGGCGGCGCCGGCAGGTGCTGCGACCGCCGAGGTGGCGATTACCCGCATGATGGCCTTCATCCCCCCCGTCTGTATCATTGCCGGCCTGGGGCTGGACGCGCTGTTGGGAGGGGTGCTGCGTCTCCAGCAAACGGCGGCTGCACGCTGGGGCCGATTTGCATGGCGGCGTGCTTCTGTCTGCCGCGGCCTGGCCATCCTCACCGCAGTCGGTCTCTCGAGCGCCAGCCTGTGGATGCTGCGGGATGCGCTACGAAACGGGCCCACCTGGTATACGGACTATGGCATGTATGGGATGCAGTACGGCGCTCGCGAGCTGTTTGTTGAGGCTATCCCCAGATATCTGAAGGAAAACCCAGGCGCAACGGTCGTGATCAGCCCGAATTGGGCCAATGGCACCGACACGTTCGTGCGGTTCTTTCTGCCCGAGAAACAGCAATTCACGCGCGTGCAGATGCATGACATCCGCTATTTCCTGGAGAAGCGCCGCGATCTGACCCCGGAGACGGTGCTGGTGATACCGGCCGATGAATATCATCAGGCCCGGTCCAGCCCGAAGTTCTCTGCCGTAGAGGTGGGGCGGATACTCCCGTACCCGGACGGTCGTCCGGGCTTCTACTTCGTGCATCTGACCTACTCGGATGACCTGGATCAGATCCTGGAAAGCGAACGCGCCGCGCGCGCCCGGCCGGTCGTGGAAGTGATTGATCTGGCCGGCCAGCCGGTCCGGATCAGCCATTCGCAGTTCGATATGGGCCGGCTGCGCGACGTTTTTGACGGCGATCCTTTCTCTCTGGCGCGCGGGCTGGAGGCGAACCCGTTGGTGTTCGATTTCGTCTTTCCGGAGCCGAGGCCGCTCAGCGGGCTGCGCGTCCGGCTGGGCACGATGCCGTTCAAGCTCACCGCACAGCTCTGGGCTGACGGCGCCACAGCACCGGAGGTGTACGAGCACACGTCTCTCGACAGCCGGCCGGATCCGGTCGCCGAGCTGTCGTTCGAGCGCGGTCCGCAGGCTGTCTCCCGCCTGCGTCTGGAGGTACTGCATCTGAATGCGGGCGAGGAGGTTCATATTCATGTCAGGGAGATCGAACTCAAATGAGGCACAAAGGAGCCTGTTTGCAGCGAGGTGTACATGACTGATCTGGCGACGAATGCGATTGCGAGGCGGCGAGAGGTTTTGGATCGCTCCTGGCAGCGGGCGAACGCGTGGCTCGCCACCGATGCCGCCACGCGCTGGCTGTTGGTGCTGATCCTGCTCGTCGCAGCCTATCTGCGCCTCACCCACCTCAACTGGGACCAGGGCACGCACATCCACCCGGACGAACGCTTCCTGACGATGGTATCGGACGCCATGCGGCTGCCGCAGAGCCTGGGCGAGTTCTTCGATAGCACGAAGTCGCCCATGAGCCCGTATAACAAGGGCTACAACTTCTTCGTCTACGGCACGCTGCCCCTCTTCATTGTGCGCGTCGTGGCCGAGGTGGCGAACGAGTTCAATCAAGCCGTTCAGTTGTGGGTGACTGAGGGAGGCGCGCCCATCTATCTGATCGGCTATGACGGCATCCATTTCGTGGGTCGCGCCCTTTCGGGCGTCTCCGACCTCGGCTGTGTGTTGCTGGCGTTTGTGATCGGTCGGCGCCTGTACGGCCGCCGGGTGGGGCTGCTGGCTGCCACGCTCTACGCGTTTGCGGTGTTGCCGCTGCAGCAATCGCACTTTTATACGGTGGATACTTTCGGCTCCCTTTTCGCGTTGCTGGCGTTCTATTTTGCGGTGCGCGTGGCGCAAGGCGGCGAGGCTGGCCGCCGCGACGGCGGCTGGGAGAGCTACGTCGGCCTGGGCATCAGCCTGGGCGCCAGCCTGGCCTGCCGCATCAATCTGGCGCCGCTCGCCGGCATCGCAGTGCTGGCCGCCGGCATCCGTCTGTGGGATGACTGGCACAGCATGGCGGCTGTCGTGGCCGCAGGTGGCGCGGGCAATGGCCGACGCCGACAGAGCGCCTGGCTCGGCACGTTGCTGCAGGCCACCCTCTTCCGGCTGCTGCTGATGGGTCTCGTCACGATCGCTGTCTTCCGCATCGCCCAGCCGTACGCGTTCGGCGGTACGTCGTTGCTCGATTTCAGCCTGGCGCCCAGGTTCCGCGACAACATGGCGCAGATCAGCCTCCTGATTCGCGGGGATGCCGACTACCCGCCCGGCCACCAGTGGACCAGCCGTACTCCTTTTGTCTTTCCGTTCGTCAACATGGTGGTGTGGGGCCTGGGCCTGCCGCTCGGCCTGACGGCCTGGCTGAGCTGGGCCGTGGCCACGCTCCAGGTCGTGCTGGGTTTGACGCGGCGGCCGGGCCACACGGCGACCGCAGGGCCTCTCGCTGCCATCCAGTCGTCCCACTGGCGTGACCACCTGCTCATCGTCGCGTGGATCGGTGGGATGTTCCTCTGGCAAGGGCTGCAATATGTGCAGTCCATGCGCTATCTGCTGCCGATTTATCCGCACCTGGCGGTCATGGCCGCGTGGGGGCTGTGGGGAGTGGTGGCAATCAGCAAATCGGCGGCCCGGCAAACCGGAGCGGGGGCAGCAAGCGCCGCGGCCGTGGCGGATGCGGCGGTTCGGTTGCCGTTCGCCGATCGCATTCCGGATTCTCTACGAGACACTCTGCATGTGACCCTGCGCGTCTGGCGAGGTGCATGCCGGCTCGTGTCTATCCTATGGCAGCGCGTCGCGGCTGTGCTGCGCACGCGTCAGTTCGCGTATGGGCTGCTGGCCGCGGTGACCATCCTGACGATGCTGTGGGGATGGGGGTTCCTGGCGATTTATCGCCGGCCGCTGAGCCGGGTGACGGCCTCTCGCTGGATCTACGACAATGTGCCGCGCGGCAGTGTGATCGCCAACGAGCATTGGGATGATGGCCTGCCCATGCGCATAGATGGCAAGGACGGATTCGGCGGCTGGGGCTACCGCGGGCTGAGTTCCTCCAGCGATGGCACGATGCAGATGTACATGGAGGACACGCCGGAGAAGCGCGAACTGCTCTATCGTTGGCTCAACGAGGCGGATTACCTCGTCTTCTCGAGCAACCGGCTATGGGGCTCGATCCCGCGACTGCCCATGCGCTACCCGATGACCACGCTCTACTACAAGTTGATCTTCTCCGGCGCGCTCGGCTTCGAACAGGTGGCGCATTTTACGTCCTTCCCTACCATCTTCGGCATCCAGTTCAACGATACGTGGGCCGAAGAGGCGTTCAGCGTCTACGATCACCCGGAAGTGTATATCTTCCGGAAGACGCCGGCCTACAGCGAGGCGCTGGCGCGTTCCTATTTCGATCCGATTGACCTGGAGCATGTGATCCAGATGTGGCCCAAGCAGGTGAGCGCTGCGCCGACCGCGCTGCGTTTCACGCCGGAAGAGGCGCAGATCCAGCTGGCCGGCGGGACGTGGCGCAACCTGTTCAACGAGGACAGCCTGCGCAACCGGTCGCCTGTGCTTTCCGTCCTCGGCTGGCTTCTGTTGATCGAACTGCTCGGCCTGGTCGCCTTTCCCATTGCCTTCGTGCTGCTGCCTGGCCTGGCCGACCGCGGCTACGGCGTGAGCAAGATCCTCGGCATCCTCGTGCTGGCCTGGCTGAGCTGGCTCGGCCCGGCGCTGCGGCTGGTGCCCTATCAGCGTTGGTGGATCGCGCTGATGTTCGGCCTGTTGATCGGCGCGTCGGCCGGCCTGGCGTGGCGCAGACGCCAGGCGCTGCTGGCCTTCGCGCGTGACCGGCGCAGCCTGTTGCTTGCGGGCGAGGCAGTCTTTCTGGTCCTGTTCGCCCTCTTTCTGCTGATCCGCATCGGCAATCCCGACCTGTGGCATCCGGCCCGCGGGGGCGAGAAGCCGATGGACTTTGCCTATCTCAACGCGGTCATCCGTTCCACCATCTTTCCGCCGCTTGACCCGTGGCAGGCCGGCGGCTTCATGAACTACTACTACTTCGGCTTCGTCATCGTCGGCACACTGGTGAAGCTGATCGGCATCCTCCCTTGGGTGGCGTACAACCTGATCGTGCCCACTCTCTTCGGTCTGACCGGCGCGGCCGCGTTCGCGGTGGCCTTCAACCTGGCCGACGGCGATCGGGCCACGGTGTTCCCGACCGAGGAGGCCTCCTTTGAGGGCCTGCGGATCGGCTCGCTGCTCGCCGGGCTGGCCGGCGTCTTCTTTGTGACCATCATAGGCAACTTCGGCACGCTCAAGCTGCTGTTTGATCAGCTGGCCGCGCACTCGACGCTCGCGGTCGAGAGCACGTTGGGGCTAGGCAAGGCGGTCCGTGCGCTGGACGGCCTGCTGAACTGGCTTCTCGGCAAGCAGCCGCTGAGCTTCCCGAACGATTGGTGGTTCTGGAATCCGTCGCGCGTGATCCCCGACACCATCAACGAGTTTCCGTTTTTCACGTTCACCTACGCCGACCTGCACGCGCACATGATCGCGCTGCCGTTGACACTGGTGGCGCTGGCGATTGCCGTGGCCCTGGTGCGGCATGTGGAGAGCACAGCAAACGTCGCACACCGCACCTCGGACGCCGTGGAAGCCAGCCCGTGGCGCATCGAGCGACGAGAGCTACGGCTGCTGCTGTTGATCGGGTTGGTAGTCGGCGCCCTGCGGGCGACGAACACGTGGGACTTCCCGACTTACTTGCTGGCGAGCCTGGCGGCGATCGGGGTGACGGAGGCTGGCCGACGGCTGGCGCTGCCCTTCCCGGCCAGCCTCGACGAGCAGCTGGCATTTCTGTTGCGCGCTGCGGTCGCCGTGCTCTGGCGGCTGATCGTCGTGGTGGTCGTGAGCAGCCTGACGTTTTATCCGTACACCCGCTATTACGCGACGGCCTATGCGGGGGTGCAGGTGTGGCGGGGAGAGACCACCGGCCTGGCCGATTACATCACCGTGTGGGGCTTCTTTCTGGGCCAGGCGATCATCCATCTGGCCAGCGAGTGGGCTCTGCAGGCGCGCGAGCGCTTGATGCCGCGCTGGCTCGATAGCCTGCTGCCGATCATCCTGGCAGTGGCCGCCGTCCTGATCGGGGTCGGATTGCTGCTGAAGCTGCACGTGTGGCTCGTGGCCGTGCCGCTGTTCACGCTGGCCGGGGTGCTGGCGTTGGGCCGTGATCTGCCTCCTACCCGGCGGTTAGCCCTGCTCCTGCTCTGTCTGGCGCTGGCGATCACGATGGGAGTTGAGGTGGTGCGCCAGAGGGACGACATCGGCCGGATGAACACCGTCTTCAAGTTCTACATGCAGGCATGGGTGCTGTTCGGTGTGGCGACGGCGTTCGGGCTGGCAAGCTGGGCCAGCCGGGCGATGACCTGGAGGGCTGACTGGCGCCGGCTGGTGTGGGGAGTTACGGCGGTTCTTTTCGTCGGCGTGATGCTTTATCCGATCACCGCGGCCCCGGCCAAGATCCGAGATCGCTTCTCGGCCGAGGCGTCCCCGCGCGGCCTGGACGGCATGGCCTACATGGATCGGGCGAAGTACTTCGACAACAACCGCGATCTCAGGCTGGATCAGGACAAAGACGCGATCCTGTGGCTGCTGCGCAACGTCGAGGGCTCGCCGGTGATCCTGGAGGCGCAGACGCCCGAATATCGTTGGGGCAGCCGCTTCAGCATCTACACCGGCCTGCCCACAGTGCAGGGCTGGAACTGGCATCAGAAGCAGCAGCGGAGCGTCGTGCCGGGCACCGCAATTGATCGTCGGGTGGCACACGTGCGCGAGATCTACGAGACGACCGATCTGGCACGCGGCCGCAAGCTGCTGAATTACTATGGCGTGAGCTATATCATCGTCGGCGAGCTGGAGCGGGCCTATTACAATCCGGCCGGCCTGGCCAAATTCGATGTCTGGGCGCAGGAAGGCTATCTGAAGCGCGTGTACGTCGGCGGTACGGTCACGATCTACCGCGTGGCGCGCCCCGGTGCCGCGGTCGCGGGCAGCGTGCCGGCGACCGGTATCGGCCCGCGGCCTGTGCCAACGCCGACGCCGCTCTCGGCGCAGCCGTTTACTTCGCCGCAGCGGTGAGTCGTGAAGCGTGAAACGTCAAACGTCAAACGTCATACGTGTAACGCGAAAACGTGAACTCGTGAGCATGTCAGAGGCGATGGGTGAGATGAGGGGGTGGGGAGGTCCTTGCCAGCTTATGCGTGTGTGGGGGCTGGATGGTTCACGCCCCCCAGCCGCTCCGCCCTCACCCCCCGACACTTTCTGCATGAAGTCTTTCGTTGCGCGTTCCACGTCTCACGTTGCGCGTTCCACGTTGCGCGTTTTGCGTTGTGCGCTGCGCGCGCCACATCTCGCATCCCAGGTTTCACGCTCGACCTCTGACGCCTCACGTTTGACGCTTCACGCCTCACGTCTCGCGCTTCTCCTTCTCTTCCTCAGCGCTGCCGTGCTGCGGCTCTGGAACATCAACTGGGATCGGTTCCAGCACGTCCACCCCGACGAGCGGTTCATCGTTTGGGTGGCAGATAGCATGACGCTGCCGACCGATCTGCCGTCGGCGCTCGATCCGCTTCGCTCGACGATCAATCCATTTCGCTGGCCGGCCGGTCACGGTGATGAGGCCGGCAAGCCGCGCAGCTATCCCTATGGCCACTTTCCGCTTTACCTGCTGGTGATCGCGGCACACGCCGGCCAGGCAATTGGCCGGTGGCTGGGCGAGACGACATTAGCCTTGCCGGCCGTGTTGCAGCCCCTGCACACGGTCGGCCGGCATCTGTCCGAATACAATTATCTGGCGCTGGTCGGTCGGGCCATTTCCGCGGCCTGCGATCTGGGCACGTTGGCGCTGGTGTACGGTCTTGCATGCCACATCTACGGCCGGCCGGTCGGCCTGGCCGCGGCCGGCGCCTACACGTTTGCCGTGCTGCCGATTCAGCTCAGCCATTTCTACGCGGTGGACATCGTGCTGACCTGCTGCGTGATGGCGACGCTCGCTGCGGCCGTGCGCTGGGCCGAGCGCGGCGGCTGGTGCGCGGCGCTGGCCGCGGGCGCCTGTGCCGGACTGGCGATCGGCTCGAAGTTCAGTGCTGTCTTGTTGGGCCTGCCGTTGTTGGCCGCAGCGTGGTTTCGCCATCTGTTCGATCCGGTGGCGAGGCCGGCCGGACCACGTGGCGAGATCGGTCGCGCTGATCCGGCGCGTGGTGGCGTGGCGCGAGGCGCAGTAGTGCGCGCGGCGATCGGCCAGGCAGCCGCAGCCGTCGTTGTGGCTGTGGTCGTCTTCGCATTGACGAATCCGTTCGCGCTGATCGAGTTTCGGGCCTACGCGGCGAACATCGCCGCGCAGAACGCGATGGTGAGCGGGATCATGGACGCGCCCTACACCCGCCAGTACATCGGCACGCTGCCGTACTGGTATTTCGTCCAGCAGCTCAGCCAGTGGGGGTTGGGCTGGCCATTGGGGCTGCTGGCCTGGGCCGGCTTCGTCTGGGCGATCGTGTGCTTCGGCCGGGGTCGCGCCGGCCCGGCCGAGGCGGTGCTGCTGGCCTGGGCGTTGCCCTATTTTGCGCTGACAGGCGTTTTTCACGCTAAATTTCTGCGCTACATGGCGCCGCTGCTGCCGGTGTTGATCGTCTTCGGTGCGGGCGCTGCGGCCGCGGCATATCATTGGCTGGCCGGCCGGTGGTCGCGGCGCGGCCATATGGTGTGGGGCATCGCTGCTCTGACCGTGGCGTGCGCCACGATCGGGTGGGCGTTCGCCTTCCTCGGCGTCTATCGCCAGGAGCATCCCTGGCTCCAGGCTTCGCGCTGGATCTTCGCCAACATCCCGGATGGCAGCACGTTGCTGACCGAACATTGGGACGATGCGCTGCCGCTGCTCATGGACGAGATCCCCGACAGGCCCCCGCGACGGAGCTATCAGCGGATCGAATTGCCCCTCTATGATCCCGACACGCCCGCGAAGCTCGACCGGCTGGCCGATGACCTGAGCCGTGCCGACTATCTGATTCTGGCGAGCAATCGGCTGGCTGCGCCTATCTCGCGGCTGCGTAGCCGCTACCCGATGACCAGCAATTATTACCGTTTGCTCTTCGCGGGCGAGCTGGGCTACGTGAAGGTCGCCGAATTCACGGCCTATCCGCAGCTGGCGGGTTTCGTGATCCGCGACGATCATGCGGACGAGAGCTTCACGGTCTATGATCATCCGCGTGCGGTGATCTTTCAGAATACCGGCCGGCTGAGCGCCAGCCTGCTGCGCGTGCGGCTCGGCCGATATTTGCCGTCCGCGGCTGTGCTGCCCGGCAAGTCAGCCGGCCACGCCCGTCTGGCACCGCAGCCCCCTGCGCCGGATGCACCTCTGACGCTGGCGCAGCCGGTGGATACCCTGCCCGTGGTCGCCGATTTTCGCTGGAATCGCCTGGCGAGCGAGAGCCCGCCGGCAGCAGTCCTCTTCTGGTGGCTGATCATCGCCGCGCTGGGGTGGGTAGCCTGGCCGTTGCTCTTTGGCCTGCTGCGCGGCCTGCCTGATCGTGGTTTCGGCCTGGCGCGGCCGGCCGGCTGGCTGTTGCTCGGCTGGGCGCATTGGATCGGCGTGAGCCTGGGGCTGTGGCAGAACCGGCTGGCCGCGATCGCCGCGGTCGGCGGCGTCTTGTTCCTGGCCGGCGTTGCTGCCGGTTGGATCCAGCGTCGCGAGCTCCGCGCCTTCTGGGCGAGCCGGCGCTGCCTGCTCCTGGGCGAAGAAGCTGTCTTCGCGGTCGCCTTCCTGGCGTTCGTCGGCATCCGGCTGCTGAACCCCGACCTGTGGCAGCCCTGGAACGGCGGCGAGAAGTTCATGGAGTCGGCATTCCTGAACGCGATTTTGCGCAGCGCGCATTTCCCGCCCTATGATCCGTATTTTGCCGGCGGTGTGCTCAACTACTACTATTACGGCCTCTACCTGGTCGCGCTGCCGATCAAACTCACGGGGATCGTGCCGGAGGTGGCGTTCAATCTGGCCGTGCCGTCGTTGTTCGCATTGACCGCGCTGGGCATCCTCAGCGTGGGTTACGCGCTGGCGAGCGGAGGCGGCACAGGGCGGGATGCCGGTCCCCGCGCGTGGGTCGGCGCCGGGCTGGCGGTCGTGCTGGCGCTGCTGATGGGAAACCTGAACGCGCTGGATCAGCTCGTCGGTCAGCTTAGGCAGTTCGCTGCCGGCGCGCCGTTACCGGGATTCGACTATTGGGCCTCCAGCCGGGTCATTCCGGAGACGATCAACGAGTTCCCTTTCTGGACGTTCCTGTTTGCCGACCTGCACCCGCATCTGATCGCCATGCCGTTTGGCATGTTCGTGGTGGGGCTGGCGGCCAATTGGGTGCTGGCGGCCAGCGGCCGGCCCGATTCCCCGGACGAAATTGACGAGCTCTCCCGTATGCCGGGCACGCTGCAAGACGCCCGCCGCGTTCGGCCGGCGATTTCCGAACTCAATGTCCGGGCCACGATCGGCGCTCTGGGCACAATGCTGCTTCTGATCGTATCCGTGGGCGCGCTGGGCGCCATCAACACCTGGGACCTGCCCACCTATGCGCTGCTGGTCGCGGCTGCATTGCTGATCGCCGCATGGCGCACGCGGCGCGCGGTCGGCCTGTGCGCGGCCGTTGTGGCCGCTGCGCTCGTGGTCGGGGGCGCCGTGGCCGCGTATTGGCCGTTTTATGCCCACTATCAGTCGCAGATCGGCCGCGGAGAGGGTTTCCTGCTGGCGCGCTACCTGGGATGGGTGCGCGCGGCCAGCCCCCTCTCGGCCTGGCTCATCGTGTGGGGCATTCTGCTCGCCCTGAGCCTGGTCGTGCTGATCGGCCTCTGGCTGGAGGCCAGGAGGACCCAGGCGACGGCTGGCGAGACGCCGGCCGACGGGCATGTGGTCAGGTCGCGGCCGGGCGCCGGGTTCATGTTGCTTCTGGCGCTGATCGCGGTACTGATCACCCTGGTCGTGCTGGAGCGGCCGACCGCTGCGCTGATGGCATTGCCGCTGGGCCTGGCATTGCCGTTGGCCTTCCGTCGCCGCGGCCGGCCGGCCGACAATTTCGTTGCGCTGCTCCTGGCGCTGGGCGCTGCGGTGGTGGTCGGCACTGAGCTCGTCTACCTGCGCGACTTCCTGGAGGGCGGCGACTGGTATCGCATGAACACGCTGTTCAAATTCTCGGTGCCGGCATGGCTGTTGCTGGGGCTGGGATGTGGCGTATGGCTGCCGCGACTGTGGCGCCGCGCCGTTCGGCCGTCGGCGGTCGGGCTGATCTGGCGTGTGGCCGTCGCCGGTCTGATCGCGGCCGGCCTGCTGTTTGTGCCGTTGGGGACGCAAGCACGCGTGCAGGATCGCTTCCCGGAGCGCCGGCCGGCGTTCGGAACGCTGAACGGCATGGATTACATGACGGTCGGCGTGCTCCATTGGCCCGATGCCGCGCACCGGCTCGACCTGGCGCACGATTATCTCGCCATCCGCTGGCTGCTCGACCATGTTGTGGGCACGCCGATCATCGCGGAGGCGCCGGCGGGCAACTATCTGGTGGCGGGGGAATCGGTTGCCGCCGACTACTACCGGGCCGGCGGCCTGCGGATCGCCAGCTTCACCGGCTTTCCGACGCTGGTCGGCCAGCACCAGTACGAGCAGCGGCCGGCCGATCAGGTGGCGACCCGCACGCGGTTGGCCCAGGAGCTGTTCCGCACGACCGATCTCGACCGCGCGCGCGAACTATTGGCCGAGTTACGGGTCAGCGCGGTATACGTAGGCCCGCTGGAGCAGGTGTTGTTCGATGAGGCAGCGCTGGGCAAGTTCGAGACTCTGGCCGCGCTCGGCGAGATGGAGGCAGTGCATCGCACGGCAGAGGCTACGATCTATTGGGTCAGGCGATGAGCGCGACGCGGCGGCGCGGTTTTGGCGGCCGCATCGCCTCATGCTAAAATGGAGGCCCGTATGAGGGCTGTGGCCCGATGCAGCACCGGTGGCCGCGGCCTTCGACATCCAGACAGGGCGGCAAAGTAATCCGATGTTCGCAGCAATTTCCTGGTGGGTGGTCATCCAGCTTTTTTCTCTGGCGGCTTTGCCCCTGGCCTGGCGGCTGTTCGGCCGGCTGCCTGGTCACGGTTATGCGCTGACCAAGGCGCTGGGATTGTTGCTGGTTTCGTACATCCTTTGGATCGGCGCCAGCCTGCATCTGCTGCCGAACACCCTGGGCGGTGCAGCCGTGGCGTTCCTGTTGATGGCGGCAGCCTCATTCTGGTTCGGCCGCGCCGGGTTGCGCCGGGAGGATGCGGCGTCCCGGCCCCTCGTTGCCTGGTTGCGTCGGCATTGGCTGCTGGTTCTGGCGACCGAGCTCCTCTTCGCGCTGGTGTTTTTTGCCTGGACAGCCTTCCGCGCGTACAATCCGGAGATCGCCGGCACCGAGAAGCCGATGGAATTCGCTTTCATCAACGGCGTCCTCCGCAGCCGCTTCTTCCCGCCCCAAGACCCCTGGCTGTCCGGCTACGCGATCAGCTACTACTATTTCGGCTACGTGATGCTCGGCCTGTTGATCCGCCTGACCGGCGTGGACCCGGCCGTGGGCTTCAACCTGGGCGTGGCGCTCTGGTATGCGCTGACGATGGCCGGCGCGTTCGGGGTGGTCTATGAGCTGGTGGGCCTGGCGGGTGTGAAGCGTGAGACGTCAGGCGTGAAACGTGAAGCGTCAGACGCTGGGGTGCGGGCGGGAGATGTTGGGTGGAAGGGGGTCGGATTCGGGGCGTTGGCCGCGCTGTTTGTGGGCTTTGTGGCCAATCTGGAAGGGCTTGTCGAGGTGGCCTACCAGCGGGGCCTGGTGCCCCTGGTCTGGATCCAGTGGTTGGACATCAAGCAACTGACCGATGCACCGCCGACGGGCGGATGGACAGGTGGGTTCTGGTGGTGGTGGCGCGCCTCGCGCGTGATCCACGACCGCGATCTGCTCGGCAATTCGGTGGAGGTCATTGACGAGTTCCCGTTTTTCAGCTTTCTGCTGGGCGACATACACCCGCACGTGCTGGCGCTGCCGTTTGTGCTGCTGGCCATCGCCGCCGCGCTGAGCCTGATGGTGGCCGCAGCCGGCCGGGCCGGCGATGTGACGCGCATGGCCGCCCCAGCCGACGCGGTGCCAGAGGATCGGGGCATCCCGACCGGTCGGCTGGGGCGTTTTGCGGTGGGCCTTTGGCGTTCGGTCATGCGCGTTGCCGATCTGACCGAACCGGGCGCGGCCGGCCTGCTGGTCTACGGGCTGGTCTTCGGCGCGCTCGGCTTCCTGAACACCTGGGACTTTCCGATTTACGTCGCGCTGGCGACCGCCGCGGTGGCCGCGGGCCTGGCGCTGACCGGCGGCCTGACGTGGGCCGTGGTCCGCCGTGCAGCCGGGGCAGGTCTGGTGCTGGCGATTGCAGGCTGGCTGCTCTATCTGCCGTTTTACATCGGCTTCCAGTCGCAGCTGGGCGGCATTTTGCCCAACCTGCTCTTTCCATCCCGTTTCAGCCAGTTTTTCGTGATGTTCGGCCTCTTCCTGGTGATCGCGGTGGCCTATCTGGCCGTGTTGGCTCGCAGCGCATCGTGGCCGGTCTTGCGTCGCGCCACACTCCTGGCCTTGCCCTGGTTCTTCATCACACCGGTGGCACTTCTGGCGCTCTTCCTGTTGTTTTTCACCGTGCTGCCGCCAGGACAGGCATTTCTGCAGACGATCCTCGACAATCCGGTCGTGCGCTCGGCGGTCGGCGATCGGTCGGTCGGCCAGTTGGCCGGCCTGATCCTCTCGTTGCGCGTCCGAAATCCGTGGACCTATCTGATCCTGGCCGGCCTGTCGAGTTGGGTCGCCGGTACCCTGGGCGCGCTCCTGCACGGCCGGCCCGCGGTTGCATCTCCAGGGCCAGATGAGCCGAGAGCACTCCGCTTGTCCGATCTTTTCGCGATGCTGATGATCGGCCTGGCATTGTTGCTCACCTTCAGCGTCGAGTTCGTGTACCTGCGCGATCTGTTCGGCACGCGCATGAACACGGTCTTCAAGTTCTACTATCAGGCCTGGGTGATGCTGGCGCTGGCCGCTGCGTTGGCTCTCAGCCGGTTGACTGCGCGCGGCTTGTCCTGGGGGTTCAAGGCGCCTGTCCTGGCCGTGATCGTGGCGCTGATCGCCGGATCGCTCGTCTATGCGATACTGGCCATTCCCAGCAAAGCCGGTGACTTCCGTGGCCGGCCGACGCTGGATGGGCTGGCCTTCTTGCGCGAGAGCAATCGGGCCGATGTGGCAGCCATCGAGTGGATCCGGGCCAACGTGCCGGCCGATGCCGTGGTGGTGGAGGCCGCGGGCGGCTCGTACAGCCCGGAGGGCGCAGGCCGTATCTCGATGTCCACCGGCAACCCGACCCTGCTCGGGTGGGACTTCCACGAGCGGCAATGGCGCGGCACGGCCTACGACCGCCTGGCCACCGGCCGGCCGGAGGCACTCGACCAGATCTATCGCACGGCGCGGGCCGAGGACCTGCCGGCCCTCCTGGCGCGCTGGGGGGTGGATTACGTGGTGGTCGGTCCGCTCGAACGGCGCAAGTTCGGCATCAGTGATGCCGCGCTCGCCCGGTTCGACCGCGGCCTGCGCCGTGTGTACGAGCACGAGGGCGTGCGCGTGTACGCACGCTAGGGAGCGGAGATGACGAATGGTTGAAGCGAAGCTGGATCGGCCTGGGCGCAGCATTGCGCTGGCAGAAGCGCTCACTGTGGAACACGTCGCCTACGGGCTGCTGGCCGTGCTGGCAGTAACGATGCGGACGCTCGGCCTGGGAGGGCAGCCCCTGGGCCCAGCCGAGGCATGGCAGGCGTTGCCCGCCCTGGCCACCGCTCAGGGCCAGCCGTATGATCTGACAGGGGTCAGCCCGCTGCTTGCGACGTTGCAGCGCCTGACGTTCGCGTTGTTCGGCGCCAACGAGGCGCTGGCGCGGCTGTGGCCCGCACTGCTCGGCGGGCTGGCGGTGCTCTGTTTCTACGCGTTGCGTGATCGTCTGACGCCGGCGGGCGCGCTGGCCGCGGCAACGCTGTGGACCTGCTCGCCGATGGCGGTGTTCACGGCTCGCCAGGGGGTGGGCGATGGCCTGGTGCCGTCGCTGGCGCTGGCGTTGCTGGCAGCCGTCAACCTGGCGGTGAGCCATCTGGCAGCCGGCCGGGACAGCCGGTCGCCGTCGGCCGGTGCCGCGCTGCGGCGTGGCCTGGCATGGCTGACCGTGGTTGCGGCGGCGATCGGCCTGCTTCTGGCGGCCGGCCCAGCGGCCTGGACGATCATCGTGATCGGGATTGTCGCCGCGTTTTTCTGGCGGGCTGACTTGCCCTCTTTGTGGATGGCGGCGCGGCCGGGTCGGCGCACTCTGGTCGCGGGCCTGCTCGTGGCACTGGCCTTCGGGTCTACCTGTTTCTTCCTGGCACCCACCGGTCTGGCGGCAGCGGCCGACCTGTGCGGCATCTGGCTGGCCGGGCTGGTGCCGACGGCCGGCGAATACGGCGCCTGGGACATCGTGCGTCGCTTGCTCATCAGCGAACCGCTGCTGCTCGGCTTTGCCGGCGCCGGCATCGCGCGCGCAGTGCGGCGTCGCGCGCAGTTCGGGCTGTTCGTCGGCAGCGCGGCCGGGATCGCGCTGCTGATCGCCGTCGTGGGGCAGGGACGCCACCCGCTGGCGCTGGGTCCGGTCGTGCTGGCGCTGGCCCTGCTGGCCGGCCCCATGGTGGCCGACACGCTGCGCAGCCTGATCGGATGGCGTGGCCAGACAGATCCGTGGTTTCTCGTCGCCCTGGAGCTGGTGCTGCTCGCCACAGCCGCGCAATGCCTGCCCGCCGCGCTCAACTCGGCCAACAAAGCGGATTGGTTGCTGCTCTACACCGTCCTGGGCACCATCACCTTCACCTTGGCAGTGTCGCTCTGGCTGATCTACGGTGCGTTCGCCAGCTGGCGCACGGTGGCCGAGGCGTTGCCGGTGGTGTTGCTGGTGGTCGGCCTGCTGTGGGGCGTAAGCCAGCTCTCGGCGGCCAATTACGACCGTGGGGCCGGCCGGAACGCGGCGGTGCTCGTTGTAACGCCTGATGCCGGCGGCCTGGCCGATCTGCGCCGCGCGCTGCGTGATCTCGTCGCGTTGAAAGGCACCGGCGCTCAGGAGGCTCGGCTTGACCTGATGTTGCCGCCGACCATGCGCACCACCGTCGCGCCGATCCTGCGCTGGGAGCTGCGCGGCCTGCCGCATTTGCGCGTGGTGAATAGCCTCTCGGCCGACCGGCCGGCCCTGGTGATCACGGCCGCCGATGCCACGGCCTCGCCCGGGCCGACCTACGGCGGCGCTGAGTTCGCCGTGTTGCGCTGGTGGCGGCCGGAAAGCCTGTCCGGCGTGGAGGCGTGGGTGCGCTGGCTGATCTATCGTGAGGCACGCGGGGACGCGCCGACCCAGAAAGTGGTGCTGTGGGTCAATCGGGCGACGTCTCCATGAAAATAGGTATGTGTCAACGACCCGATGGGTTCCCTTCGGCGGGTCTCAGGCAAGATCGTTTGGAGATTTACAGGGATGCAGAACGTCGAAGCTAAATCGCCGGACGCGCTGGCGCGGCCTTTTGCCGCGTTGACGCGCTGGGACATCGAAAAAACGCTGTGGGCCGTGCTGTTGATTGTGGCGCTTCTCAGCCGGGTGATCGGCCTGGGCGACCGGGCAATGAGCCACGACGAGAGCCTGCACACGGTCTATTCCTGGCAGTTGTACGACGGTCGGGGCTATCAGCATCAGCCGATGATGCACGGGCCGCTCAAGTTCATCCTCAATGCCGTGATCTATTTTCTGCTCGGTGTGGATGATTGGACCTCGCGCATCCAGGTGGCGCTGTTCGGCGTGGCGATGGTGGGCATGGCATGGGGATTCCGCCGCTGGCTGGGCAAGACCGGCGCGTTTGCCGTCGGCCTCATGTTCGCCATCTCGCCCGCATTGCTTTACTACAGCCGTTACATCCGTGATGAGGTGATGTTGTGCAGCCTGCTGGTGCTGTTGGCGCTGTGCATGTTCCGTTATCTGGAGTCGCGCAGCACGGCCTGGCTGCTCGGCACTGCGGTGACCCTGGCATTCGCCTTCCTGACCATGGAGGCGTCTTTCATCTTTGGCGGCGTGTTCGGTGGCTTCCTGGTGCTGGCACTCGCCGTCCAGTTGTGGGCCATCCAATGGCCGGCCGTGAACGGATCGTTTGCCGTGTCCGAAAACCGGCGAGCCTCTTACCGAATCGTGCTGGCCGTGGCACTGGCCGCCCTGGCGATCGGCGCGTTGTGTTACGTTTTCCGGGTCAAACCGTTCGATCTGGTCTTTCTGGCCATCGGCGCGCTCGCTGCAGCCCTGCTGGTCGTCCTGGTGGCGATCACCTGGCGCATGAAGCTGCGCCTCTTCGCCGAGCTCGACCTGATCTTCCTGCTGGCGACCCTGGTGTTGCCGTTCCTCTCGGCCGTAGTGCTGAAGGTCCTGGGCTGGCAGATCAGCCAGTTCAACAATCCGGGCCAGATCACCCTCCAGATGGTGTGGCAGGGCTTCACCGTGCTGGTGATCATGTTCGCGGTCAGCGGTTTGCTTGGCTGGTTCTGGCTGCGCACGCGCTGGTTCTATGCGGCCGGCCTTTTCTGGGCCATTGAGATCCTCTTTTTCACCACTTTTCTGACCAACGGTCAGGGCATCGGCACAGGGCTGATCGGCTCGATTGGCTACTGGATTGACCAGCAAGCGGTGATGCGCGGCGGCCAGCCCTGGTATTATTTCTGGGGCCTCACGCCGCTGTACGAATTCCTGCCCCTGATCCTGAGCCTCGGCGGCACGGCGGCGTGGGTGGTCTGGTTTGTGCGGGGGAAATATCACTCTCCAGCCACGCTGTGGGCGGCCGTCGAGGCCGAGCCGGCGCGTTCCAGGAAGGCAGCCAGGGGTGCTGGCGAGATCCGAACGGCCGCGTCGGCGCACAGCAGCGAGCTGCCAGCACCGGTCTTCGGCGTGCAGGCGCTGTTCGAGGCATTCCTGGTCGTCTGGTTTCTGGGCACGTGGGCCGTCTTCACGTATGTGGGCGAGAAGATGGCCTGGCATGTGACCTATTTTGCGACCTCGATGGCGCTCCTGGGCGGCCTGTGGTTCGGTCGGCTGTTCGACGGCATTGTCTGGTCGGAGGCGCGGCGTCGCGGCGGCTGGTGGCTGATGGTCATGACGCCGCTGGCGCTGCTGGCGATCAAGGCCGTCTTTCCGGTCGCCGAAAAGAAGCCGTTTGTGGACGTGACGATCAACGGCCTGAGCAACACGGTGCAATGGCTGGTGGCGCTCGTCGTGGCGCTGGCGCTGATCTACCTGATTTACGATCGCGTGATCGTGTTGGGCGGTCGGCAGAGCATACGCATCGTGGCACTGACGCTGTTGGGACTGCTGGCCCTGGCCACGGTGGCTACGTCCTATCGTTTTGCGTTCATCAACTACGACTACGCGACCGAGCCGATGGTCTACGCGCACGCCACGCCCGACATCAAGCTGGCGATGGCGCAAATCGAGGAGATCTCGCGCAAGACGGTGGGCGATTATGCGATCAAGGTGGCCTACGACGACGATTCCACCTGGCCGCTGGAGTGGTATCTGCGCGACTATCCTAAGAAAGCTTACTTCGGCGCCAGTCCCAGCCGCGAGGCGGTAGACGCGCCGGTCGTGCTGGTGGGCGACAAAAACCTGGCCAAAGTGAAGCCCTATCTGGGCGACCGCTACTACGAGTTCAACTATCGTCTGATCTGGTGGCCGCGGGAGACGTACAAAGGCTTGTCGCTGGAGCGCCTGCGGCAGGTTCTCGGTGACCCCGGGCAGCGCGGGCTGATCTGGGACGTCATCATCCATCGGCGGTACACCACGCCCACATCGCAGTGGGACCCGGTGCATCGCTTCAGCCTGTTCGTGCGCAAGGACGTCGCTGCCCAGGTGTGGGATTGGGGCGCGCCGGCAACCGGTGATGCCGTGGCTGAAGTGAAGGAGCCGTATGTCAGCCGACAGGTGACTGCGATCCTGCAGATCGGGACGGTCGGGGTGCCGGGCCGGGCGCCGGGCCAGTTTTCCTATCCGCGCGCGGTCGCGGTGGACGCTCAGGGCCGCATCTATGTGGCCGATTCGGGCAACAACCGGGTGCAGGTGTTCAATCCGGATGGTTCCTTCCTGCGCCAGTTCGGCAGCACATGTAAACTCGACACGCGCGAGGGCTGCACGGGCGACGGCCGCGGTCAGTTCAACGAACCGTGGGGCATCGCCGTGGACGGTGAAGGCAACGTCTACGTGGCCGACACATGGAATCATCGCGTGCAGAAGTTCGACAAGGATGGCAATTTCATCGCCATGTGGGGCGTTTTCGAGTCTACGGCTGGCGAGCTGGGCAAACCCTTCGCGTTTTACGGCCCCCGGCAGATGCTCGTGGATCGCGAGGATCGGCTCTACGTGATGGACACCGGCAACAAGCGCGTTCAGGTCTTCAATTCGGACGGCTCATTCTTCACCCAGTTCGGCGGCAGCGGTGTGGTGGATGGCCGCTTCGATGAGCCGACCGGCATCGCCCAGGATGGCGCGGGCGCCTGGTACATCGCCGACACCTGGAATCGCCGCATCCAGAAGTTCAGCCCCGCGCAGGAATATCTGGCTCAGTGGCCGATCTTCGGCTGGGCGGGCAATTCGGTCGTCAACAAGCCGCAGCTGGCGGCCGACCGGCAGCGCAATATCATTTACGCCACCGATCCGGAGAATTACCGGGTGCTGGCATTCGGCCCGGACGGCAGCCCGCGCTTTGCTTTCGGCCAATACGGGAATGACGCGCAGTCGTTCACTCTGCCGGTCGGCATTGCGGTGGGGCCGGACGGTCGTATCTACGTGGCCGACAGCGATGCGCATCGCGTCATGATCTTCCCGGCGCAGCAGTAGCGCGCCAACGAAAGGAGGCAGTGTTTTGAACCTGCAGGAGTTTCAGGCGAAACGGATCTTCGGGCAGTATGGCATCCCGGTGCCGGAGGGCGAAGTTGCGACGAAGCCGGCTGAGGCAGCCGCCATCGCGGCGCGCCTCGCCGGGCCGGTCGTGGTCAAAGCGCAGGTGCTCGTCGGCGGTCGGGGCAAGGCGGGTGGCATCAAGCTGGCCCGCACGCCGGCCGAAGCGGAAGAGGTTGCCGGCCGCATCCTCGGCATGACCATCAAGGGCCTGACCGTGAAGAAGGTGCTGGTGGATCCGGCTGCGGACATCCGCAGGGAGCTCTATCTGGGACTGGTGCTCGATCGCGGCCGGCGTCGGGTGGTCATGATGGCCTCCAGCGAGGGCGGAGTGGACATCGAGGAGGTGGCCGCGCGCGCGCCGGAGAAGATCCTCACTGTAGCGGTGGATCCGTTCCTGGGCCTGCGGGAGTATCAAGCCCGCGATCTGGCGCTGGGAATCGGTCTGCCGCGCGAGCAGTGGGCCGCGTTCACCCGCATCTGCCAGGGCCTGTACGAGTGCTATTTGGGCTGCGATGCGAGCCTGGCCGAGATCAATCCGCTGGCGGTGCTGGGCGATGGGACGTTGCAGGCGCTCGACGGCAAGATGGTGCTCGACGATAGCGCGCTCTTTCGCCATCCCGATCTGGCCGCGCTGCGGGATGAGGACGACGAGACGCCCGAAGAACGCACCGCGCGGCTCAACGACCTGAGCTACGTGAAGCTCGACGGGGAGATCGGGTGTATGGTGAACGGCGCAGGGCTGGCCATGGCGACCATGGACATCATCAAGTTCTACGGCGGCGCGCCGGCCAACTTCCTGGATGTGGGCGGCGGCGCTCGCGCCGATAAAGTGGCCGCTGCGTTGCGCATCATCCTGAGCGATCCCAATGTGAAAGCCGTGCTGTTCAACATCTTCGGCGGCATCACCCGCGGGGACGAGGTGGCGCGGGGCATCCTGGCCGCGCTCGCCGAGGTGCCGACGCGCGTACCGATGGTGGTGCGCCTGGTGGGCACGAACGCGGCCGAGGGTCGCGCCATCCTGGCGCAGGCGAACATGATCACGGCCGAGACGCTGGCCGAGGCCGCACAGAAGGCTGTGGCCGCAGCGAAGGGGGCGTAAATGAGCATTCTGGTCAATCGAGATACGCGCCTGCTCGTTCAGGGCATCACCGGCCGCGAGGGCGCTTTCCATACCGAACAGATGATCAGCTACGGCACGCGCGTCGTCGCGGGCGTGACCCCCGGCAAGGGCGGCTCGTGGGGCGTCGGCAACACGCCGATCTTCGACACGGTGCAGGAGGCCGTCCACGCCACCGGCGCCAACGCCAGCATCATTTACGTGCCGGCGCGCTTTGCGCCCGATGCCATCCTGGAGGCCGCCGACGCCGGCATCCCGCTCATCGTTTGCATCACCGAGGGTATCCCGGCACTCGACATGCTCAAAGTGCGCGCCTATCTGGACACCACCGGCTCACGGCTGATCGGGCCGAACTGTCCCGGCCTGATTACCCCCGGTGAGGCCAAAGTGGGCATCATGCCCGGCTACATTCATACGCGCGGGCCGGTCGGCGTGGTCAGCCGGTCGGGCACGTTGACGTATGAGGTGGTCTACGCGCTGACACTGCGCGGCATCGGTCAGTCCACGGCCGTGGGCATCGGCGGCGATCCGATCAACGGTACCAGCTTCGTGGATGTCCTGAAGATGTTCGAGGACGATCCCGAAACCGAGCAGGTGGTGATGATCGGGGAGATCGGCGGGACCGACGAGGAGCGGGCGGCCGAGTTTATCCGCACGAAGATGACCAAGCCGGTCACCGCGTTCATCGCCGGGCAGACCGCGCCGCCGGGCAAGCGCATGGGCCATGCCGGCGCGATCATCAGCGGCGGCAAAGGCACGGCCGCCGACAAGATCGCCGCATTGCAGGCTGCCAACGTGCAAGTCGCCCGCCATCCGGGCGAGATTGCCGAGCTCGTGGCCGCACGTCTGTGACCTGGTTCCGGCGGCCCGACGGGAGCCACGCGCTGCGAAGGGAGGCCTGCGGTGCGAACGAACGGCCAGCCTCTGACCGAACCTGGGCCGGATCTGGACCTCAGCCCCTACGAGGGGCGCTGGGTGGCCCTTGTGCGCGGGCAGATCGTCGGGGTCGGTCGTACCGCCGAAGCGGCCTGGTTGGCTGCCAGGCAATCGCGGCCGCGCGAAGAGCCGCTGGTATTCCTGGTGCCGCGCACGTCGGCCGGCCCGGAGGAATAGGGGCGATCCCTCCGTGGTCGCCCCGTGGCGGGCGGGCACAGAGGCGGGCGGGCACGGAGGCCCGCCCGTACGTAGGGGCGATCCCTCCGCGGTCGCCCCGTCGGGCACGGAGGCCCGCCCGTACGTAGGGGCGATCCTCCGTGATCGCCCCGTCGGGCACAGAGGCCCGCCCGTACGCAGAGAGGGCGCACGATGTTGTTCGAGGCAGTCATCAGGTTCATTGCTGCGCAGGGACAGCCGGCCTGGCTGGTCGGCGGCGGGGTGCGGGATCGGCTGTTGGGCCGTTCCACGCACGACCTGGACGTGATTGTGCCGCAGGATGGCGTCCGTCTTGCTCGGGCGGTTGGCCAGGCTTTCGGCGGTGCCAGTTTTGTCCTGGACGACGAGCGCGACGTGGGCCGGGCCATCCTGCGCGATCCCACCGGCCAGACGCTGGAAGTGGATGTGGCTCGCCTGCGGGTGCCCGACCTGACAGCCGACCTGAGCCTGCGCGATTTCACCATTAACGCCATGGCGCAGGCGATCACACCGGAGGGTCTCGCAGCCGAGATCATTGATCCTTTCGGCGGCCAGGGCGACCTCGAGAAGAAGCTGGTGCGGGCGGTCACCGAGAGCGCGCTGCGCGATGACCCGCTGCGCTGTCTGCGCGCCGTGCGCCAGGCCGTGGAGCTTGGCTTTGCCATCGAGGGCGCTACCTTCAGCCTGATCCGCCGCGATGCGGGGCTGCTGGCAGCCGTGGCTGGCGAGCGCGTGCGCGACGAACTCATGCGCATCATCCCGGTGCCTGGTGGCTGGCAATATGTGCGTCTCCTGGCCGATTTGATGATCCTGCCGGTTATCCTGCCCGAGGCGGCCGCCCTCATCGGCGTCACGCAGCCCGCGCCGCATTACCAGGATGTCTTCGACCACACGCGCGGCGTCATGGCCCATCTCGAAGGCCTGTTTTCGCTTCTTTGGCCCGATCAGTGGGCCATCCCGGCCCCGGTGATGGGTGATACCACGATCATCGCGCCTGCGGCACAGTGGGCCGACCTGGCCGGCCTGCTTGCCGTCTATGGCGATGACCTGCGGTTGCATCTGGCTCAGCCGCTGGCGGCCGGCCGCTGCCGACGTGAGATGCTCATGTGGGCGGCGTTGGCGCACGATTGGGGCAAGCCTGCCATGCGCACGGTGGACGCCGACGGCGCCGTGCATTTCTACGAGCATGAACAGTGGAGTGCCGTCCTGGTCCAGCATCGCGGGGAAACGCTGCGGCTGGCTTCAGACGAGATCGCCTATCTGTCTCGATTGGCGTACGCCCATATGCGGCCCACTCACCTGGCACACGATAGTGCCGGCGCGCTCAGCCGGCGCGCCGTGTATCGCTACTACGTGGCGCTCGGCGATGCGGGGCCGGATTGCGCGCTCCTCAGCCTGGCCGATAGCATGGCAACCCGGGCCGGCCGGCCCGATCCGGAACGCTGGCGGCAGCGCCTCCATGTGACCGAGACACTATGGCGCGCCTATTTCCGCGAGCGTGCCGCCCGGGTCGAGCCGGCTGTGCTGCTGAACGGCCACCAGCTGATGGCGGAATTCGGCTTGACCGGCGGCCCGCAGATCGGGGAACTGCTGGACGGACTGCGCGAAGCCCAGGCGGTCGGCGATGTCTCTACCGTCGCCGAAGCGCGCGCCTGGGTGGCCGAGCGTCTGCGACTGCGCTAGAGGGGCGTATGTTGGCTGTGCATATCGCCGTAGCCAAGGCGCCCAAATATGCCGTGCGCGAAAGCGGCGACTCGGTCGAAGTGGTCGAGAGGCCGCGCGGGGGCCTTTCGCTGGTCATGGCCGATGGGCAGCGCAGCGGCCAGAGTGCCAAAGCGATCAGCAACATGGCCGTGCGCAAGGCGATGAGCCTGCTCTCGGAGGGCGTGCGCGATGGTGCCGTGGCGCGGGCAGCGCACGATTATCTCCGCACCCAGCGCCGCGGCCAGGTCTCGGCTGAGCTCACGATCATCTCGGTAGATCTGGAGACGCGAACCCTGGTCATCTCGCGCAACAGTCAGTGCCCGGTCTTCGTGCGCGAAGCGGCCGGCTGGTGTGTCCTCGACGAGCCGTCTGAGAGCGTCGGCATTCGTGAGCGCACCCGGCCGGTGATCGTGGAGCTGCCTCTGGCTGCCGGCCAGATGGTTGTGGCGTATACCGATGGCATTTTGCATGCCGGCGAGCGTCGCGGCCGTCCGCTCGATCCGCTGGCAACTGTGAAAGACCTATGCCAGGAGCCGCTTTGCACGGCACAGATGCTGGCCGATGGTCTGCTCGCCGCGGCGCTGGCCGCCGACGATGGCCGTCCCGCCGACGATGTGACCGTGGCGGTCGTGCATGTCGCTGAGCGGCCCGCGGCCGAGGAGCTGGAAATCCGGCGGATGACCGTCTCATTTCCGGTGCCGCCGATCTAGCGCGTGCCTGAACGAGGGGACGTGCCGTGGGGGCGACCGATCCGTGTGTGGCTGTGGTGGGTGTGTGCGCCGCGGGGAAGACGACCCTGGTGCTGGGACTGCGGGCGCACGGCTGGAACGCTCGCCAGGTGGCGCAGGAGCATTCCTACGTCCCCGACATGTGGCAGCGTCTCACCCGCCCCGACATCCTCATTTACCTGGATGCACGGCTGGAAACGATCCGACGGCGACGCCATGATCTCGATTTCCCGGCCTCGGTTCTGGAAGCGGAGCGTCATCGCTTGCGTCATGCGCGCCAGTACTGCGACATCTATGTGGCGACGGATGACCTGACGCCCTCTGAGGTGCTGGCGCATGTCCTGGCGCAGCTGGCAGCCTGGCAGCACGCCGCCGAGCATTGAAACGCTTTGGCTTGCGGCGGCACGATGCCGCTTTGGATTGCGGCGGGCCTGACGCCGCTTTGGCTTGCGGCGGCACGACGCCGCTTTGGATCGCGGCGGCACGATGCTGCTTTGGCTTGCGGCGGGCCTGACGCCGCTTTGGCTTGCGGCGGCACGACGCCGCTTTGGATCGCGGCGGCCTGACGCCGCTTTGGCTTGCGCAACGACCGCAAAGCGGCGCTGTAGCGCCGCAATCCAAATTGGTCTGCGGCCGCTTGAGGCCGCTTTGGTAATCATAACCGGATTAATTTGTTGAAACTCATAATGCCGCGGTATATTACGCGGATAGGTCTGACTTTTGACAGCCCTTTCCGGCGGGGGTATAATCGCTACGTTTGTCTTCTAAAGGCCGTCATGATGGCTCCATGACGTCATACACATCAGGATGTGTGCCAAAACTGGTCGAATACAGACCTCTCGGGTTTTCGCTCTCAGCCGTGAATCGCTGTGAGCCTCCGGAAACCCGTTGGGTCGCATCATCCCGCAGGGGGAGAAGAACGCATGCGAAGTCGCAATACATTGATGTTGGGTCTGATCATCCTGTTGGCGTTGCTCGCTTTTTACATTGCTTTGCCGATCGAGCATCCGACATGGGTGAAGAACCTGTTGGTCTGGCAACAGCCGCCAGAATACCGCAGCCTGGAATTCAAGCAGGGCCTTGACCTGCGCGGCGGCACCCAGGTGCTCCTGCAGGCCAAACCCGCGGCCGGCCAGCGCATCACCGGAGCCGATATGGAGGCCGCGCGCGTGATCGTCGAGCGCCGCGTGAACGCGCTCGGCCTGACCGAGCCGCTGGTGCAGATACAGGGCGAGAATCGCATCATCGTTGAGATGCCCGGTGTGGACAACCCCGATCAGGCCGTGCAGACGCTGAAGAACACCGGCCAGCTCGAATTCGTCGAGATCGGGCCATCGGTGAACTCGCCCTACCCGCGGATCGAGCAGGGCTCGTATGTGCGGACGACCAACAACGATCGCGTCCCCACTGAAGCAGAGCTCGGCAAGACCGCTCACCCGTACCCGGATGTGGTCTTCAAGACGGTGATGACAGGCCGGGAACTGAAAAATGCCACGGTGATCCTGGATCAGTACGGCAAGCCGGGCATCGGCTTCGAGCTGACCGACGCCGGCGCGAAGATATTCGGCGACTACACGCGCGAGCATGTCGGCGACATCCTGGCCATCGTCCTGGACAATGTGGTCCTATCGGCCCCGCGCATCCAGACGGCCATCACCGAGGGCCGTGGGGAGATCACTGGCCAGTTCACGCGCGCCGAAGCGGAGAGCCTGGCGGTGCAGATGCGCTACGGCGCGCTGCCTGTCCCGCTGGAGGTCGTCAACCGACGCACCATTGGCGCCACGCTCGGTGCCGACTCGGTGCAGGCCAGCATTACTGCCGGTCTGATCGGCCTGGTGACGGTTCTCTTCTTCATGATCGTTTACTACCGTCTGCCCGGCCTGATGGCGGCGCTGGCGCTCGTGATCTACGCCATGTTGAACCTGGCCACCTACAAGCTGGTGCCGATCACCTTGACCCTGCCCGGCATTGCCGGCTTTCTCTTGTCAACCGGCATGGCCGTGGATGCCAACATCCTTATCTTCGAGCGCATGAAGGAGGAACTGCGGTGGGGCCGACCGTTGCGATCGGCGCTGGAAGCAGGTTTCACACGGGCCTGGACCTCCATCTTCGACTCGAACTTTTCCACCCTCATCACCTGTGCCATTTTGATCATGTTCGGCCGCACGTTTGGCGCCCAGGCAGTGCTCGGTTTCGCTCTCAACCTCGCCATCGGTGTGACCGTCAGCATGTTCACGGCGGTGATCGTCACGCGCACGTTCCTGCGGGCCATTTTCCAGAGTGAACGGAGCGAGGCGTTGCGCGAGAAGCGCTGGGTGTTGGGATTCTAGGAGAGGGGGAGAGCAGCCATGTTCCGTATCGTCGAACATCGCAGGTGGTATTTCCTGCTGTCTTTGTTGATTATCGTGCCCGGCCTGGCCGCCATGATCTATTCGACGGCGACCGTCGGCATACCTTTCAAGGTGGCCATTGACTTCACCGGCGGCGCAATCTGGGAGTTGAGCTTCGACCAGCCGATCTTGCCGACCGAACTGCGCGAGATATTCGTGGATGCCGGCTTTACCGATACGGCCGTCACGACCGTCGGCGACGGCAAGACCGCGCAGGTGCGCCTCAAGCCGATTGACGAGGACCAGAAGGTGTCGCTGATGTCTGCGATCAAGGCGCGCTATGGCACTCACGTCAGCGAGGTGCAGTTCGCCCTGGTCGGCCCGGCCATCGGCAGTGAGGTGACGCAAGCCGCAATCCTGGCCGTCTTCGCCGCCTCTATCGCCATCACGATCTTCCTGGTGATCGCGTTTCGCAAGGTGCCTCACCCGGTGCGCTATGGAGTCTCTGCCGTCATCGGCATGGTGCACGACATCCTGGTGACACTCGGCATCTTCAGTGTGCTCAGCCTCTTGTTGGGCTGGGAGGCAGATGCCTTGCTGTTGACCGCATTGCTGACCGTCATCAGCTTCTCGGTGCAGGACAAGATCGTCGTGTTCGATCGCATCCGGGAAAATACGGCCAAGTATCGTGGCGAGTTGTTCAAAGTGATCGTCAATCGTAGTCTGCTGGAGACGCTGCACCGGTCATTGGCAACACAGCTCAACGCGTTGTTCATCATGGCGGCACTGCTCATCTTCGGCGGCGCAACCATCCGTCAGTTCATTGCCGTGATGTTCATCGGCCTGATCAGTGGCACCTACTCCTCGATCTTCAACGCCGTGCCGATCCTGGTCGGCTGGGAAGAGCGGGATCTGCTGGGGATCAAGAAGGCCAACGGCACAGCGGCATGATCTGAGCTGGGGGGAGGAACGGGGGAACAGGGGCTGCGGCGCCGGTGCGCCCTGGTTGCCGCGGTGATGTTCTCCCGTTCTGTTTTTCAGGTGATCTGATGCGCGCTCTGTTCTTCGATAAAGAATTGTGCTACGATCCGACCTACCCGACGCCGCAGCCGCCGCCGGGCGAGGCGCTGGTGAAGGTGCGTCTGGCCGGCATCTGCACGACCGACCGCGAGATCTTGCGCGGCTACATGGGGTTTCGCGGGGTGCTGGGCCACGAGTTCGTCGGCGAGGTCGTGCAGGCCGAAGATCCGCATTGGCTTGGCCGGCGAGTGGTGGGCGACATCAATGCGGCGTGCTATCGCTGCCCGACCTGCCTGGCCGGCCGCCATACCCACTGTCCGAACCGGACGACATTGGGCATCGCGGGCCGCGATGGGGCTTTTGCGGATTTTCTCTGCCTGCCGCTGCCCAATCTGCATCCCGTTCCAGACGGTATCCCCGACGAGGCAGCCGTCTTCACCGAACCGTTGGCCGCCGCCTGCGAGATCCTGGAACAGGTTGCCATCCGGCCGACCGATCGGGTGATCGTGATCGGCGATGGCAAGCTGGGCCTGCTCGTGTCGGCCGTGCTGCGACTGACCGGCGCCGACCTGCTGCTGGTCGGCCGGCATCGCGCTAAGCTGGCCATCGCCGAGACGTGGGGGATCTCGACCGCCCCACCAGATGAGGCGCTCGCTGCGGCTCAGGCCGATGTCGTGGTAGAATGTTCGGGCCAGCCGGCCGCCTTTGCGCTGGCGACCCGTTTGCTGCGGCCGGCCGGCGTCCTGGTGATGAAAAGCACCTACGCCGGCAACCTGGAGGTGAACATGAGCGCGCTCGTGGTGAACGAAGTGACGCTCATCGGGTCACGCTGTGGGCCGTTGGCGCCGGCCCTGCGCCTCCTGGCCGATGGCCTTGTGGATCCGACGCCGCTGATCGCTGCGCAGTATCCGCTTTCAGAGGGCGTCGCGGCACTGCGCTATGCCATGACGCCTGGCGTGTTGAAGGTGCTGCTGCGACCGTGACGCGCAGGGCGCCTGAGAGGGTGCCGGACGCGCGAGGATCGTATTGGACATAAAAAATACGGAGGGCACGCAGGCCCTCCGTCATTGCTGGCCAGATCGTAAGCGCTCAGTGGCCGCACGTCGCGCAGTGACCACCTGCGCAGGAGCCGCAACTGGCCGTGCTGCTGCCGGCCACCAGCCGGCTGCCGCCGCCTGCATCCCTGCTGACCGCAGCGAAGAGCGAGATCATGCGCCGGCCGGACGGCGCCGCGCAATACGGGCAAAGAGCGACGCTATCGGCCTCGCCAAAAGAGCGCAACAGCTCGAAACGTCGTTCACAGCTATCGCAACGGTACTCATAGAGTGGCATCGCTTTACCTCGATCGAGTAGTCGCGTGAATTGTACCCGATGCTCGACTTGCCGTCAAATGCCTGACCGACGGTGTGGCCGTACCTGGGCCTGGTTGATCGTGGCTGCCCTGCTCAGTTTCGGTTTCGGGCCGCCCGTCCTCACCGATGGCCGACCAGGGAGTGCGCGGCTGTATCCGGAGCATGTGCAGGCGGCTCATCGGCTGAAGCGTTGGCCATCTCTTACTGCCAAAGCCGCGCTGGTTGTGGATCTCGATGCCGATCAGGTGCTCTATGCTCGCCGCGCAGAAGAGCCGCTGCCGCCGGCCAGTACGGTCAAGCTGATGACCGCGTTGTTGACCGTGCGCTACGCCGATCTGGGCCAGCGCGTCGTGGTGTCGGCCCGTGCCGCGAGCACGCCCGGCAGCCGGATGGGGCTGGTCGCCGGCGAGGTGCGCACGGTGGGCGAGCTGCTCTATGGCCTGCTCCTGCCTTCGGGCAACGATGCTGCGGTTGCCCTGGCCGAGCAGGTGGCCGGCAGTGAGGATGCTTTCGTCCGGCTGATGAACGAAGATGCGGCGATGCTCGGGCTGCGGGCGACGCGCTTCGTCAACGCGCACGGCAGCGACGCGGCCGGCCAGACCACCTCGGCTGCTGACCTGGTTGTCATGGCGAAGGCGGTTCTGGCGCATCCTCTCCTGGCAGAGATCGTCGCCACGCCGCGTGCTCAGGTCGGCGATCGGTCTTTGGTCAACACCAACCAGCTGCTCGGCGCCTATCCGGGTGCCGATGGCGTGAAGACCGGCACTTCTGATGCGGCCGGGGAATGCCTGGTGGCATCGGTGTCGCGCGCGGGCCATCGTCTGCTCACCGTTGTGCTCGGCAGCCAGGACCGGTACGCCGATACGCGCACCCTGCTCGATTTTGTGGAAAAGGGCTGGCAGTGGCAGAATGTGGTGTTGCCGAACGATGCGCTGGCGTGGACTGAGGGGCCGGATGGCGTGCTTTATCGGCTGCGCACCGAGAGCCAGCTGGCGCTTTTTCTGCCGCGCTGGCAGTGGTCGCTCGTTCAGCCTGTGCGCCAGCTCGATGCCGCCGTGCCGCTCACGAGCACGCTGCCGGTGGGCACGTTGACTCTGACTTTCGCCGGTCAGCCGTTGGCCGCTCTGCCGCTGACAGTCTGGCCGGGACCGTGAACAAAGCGGATCGTGCACATGTCTGAAGAACGCCTCCAGAAAGTGCTGGCGCAGGCCGGTCTTGGGTCGCGCCGTGCCTGCGAGGAGTTGGTGCGCGCCGGCCGTGTCAGCGTGGATGGCCGCATCGTCACCGAGCTGGGGACGAAGGTGGACCCAGAGGTGGCCGATATTCGGGTGGATCAGCAGCCGATCCGACGGCAATCGCTGCGTTACATCATCCTGCACAAGCCGGTTGGCTACCTTTCTACCGAGGATGCGCGCGCCGAATATCCGTCGTGGAAGGAGTTGGTGCAAACTCCAGAGCGCCTCTTCGTCGTGGGCCGGCTGGATCACGATAGCGAGGGGCTGTTGCTGTTGACGAACGACGGCGAGCTGGCGCAGCGCCTGACGCATCCGCGACATGCGCATCCAAAGACCTATCTGGTCGAAGTGGAGGGTGTGCCCGATGCCCGCAAAATCCGGCGCTGGCAACACGGCGTCATGCTGGATGACGGGCCGACGGCGCCCGCGCGCGTTGAGCTCTTGAGCGAACTGCCGGTCGAGTATCGTAGGTTGCAGCGCCGTTCGGCGATGGCGACGGACAGGGATGCCGCCCGGCGGCCCACGCGGTGGCTGCGCGTCACACTATACGAGGGACGCAAACGTCAGCTGCGGCGCATGACGGCGCTCTTGGGCCATCCGGCGCTGCGGGTGATTCGCATCGGCCTGGGGCCGTTGACGCTCGGCAGCTTGCGGCCCGGCCAGTGGCGCGATCTGACCGCCGGCGAGGTGGTCGCGTTGCGCCAGGCGGTCGGCGAGCGGGAGACGGGCCGGCCGCCTCATCAGGATGCAAGAGAGGGGAAAAGGAAGCAATTGCTGCCAGAAATGATCGCAATAGACGGGCCGGCAGCCTCCGGCAAGAGCACCATCGGCAGGCGTCTGGCGCAGACATACGGCTACTTGTACCTGGACACGGGCGTGATGTACCGCGCGGTGGCTGCGGTTGCGCTGGCGCGCGGCATTGCCATCGCCGACGAAGCGGCCGTCACCGCCCTGGCCAGAGAGATCGAGATCCAGGTGCTGGCACCTACGGTGGCCGACGGCCGTGATGTGACGGTCCTGGTAGATGGCGCCGATTTGAGCTGGGAGATCCGCAAGCCGGAAGTTGACCGGGCAGTCTCGCCGGTGTCGGCCTATGAGGGAGTGCGAGAGGCGTTGGTGTTGCAGCAACGCCGGATCGCCGGCCAGGGGCCGATCGTGATGGTGGGCCGGGATATCGGCACCGTGGTGCTGCCGACCGCGGACCTGAAGATCTACCTCGATGCCACACTGCGCGAGCGGGCGCAGCGGCGCTACCGGGAACGCCTGCAACGCGGAGAGCAGGCCGACTTCGATCAGGTGCTGGCCGACCTGCGCCGTCGTGACGAAATAGATTCGGGACGTAAGCATTCGCCGCTCATGGCGGCGCCAGATGCCATCATGATTGATAGTACGCATCTGTCTGTTGACGAGGTGATGGATCGGGTGCAAAGCCTGATTGCACGGTGGGGTGCAGCGCATGGGGATGCTTGAGTTGTGCAGCGCGGCGACAAAGAGCCGACGTCGGATTCCCCTGGGCCGCTATTTCTGGGGCGCAGTGTTGCGTTTCTTGATCTGGCTTTTCGTAGACCTGCACATCGAAGGCCTGGAACGGCTGCCGCGCACAGGGGCCGGGATCATCTACTACAACCACATCCACTGGCTCGATCCGGTGCTGATCAGTGGCCGGTTGCCGCGTTACAACGTGCCCCTGACCAAGATCGAAGCGGCCTCCTGGCCGCTGGTCGGATTCCTGCTCAAAGGCTATCATGTGATCTTCATCACGCGCGGGACGGTGGACCGGACGGCGCTCAACGCTACCTGGGAGGTGCTGGCGGCGGGCGACATCTCGGTCATCTCGCCCGAAGGCACCCGCAGTCCGGATGGCACACTGAAGGCGGCCAAAGAGGGCCTGGCCTATGTGGGCCGCCGTGCGCCGGATGCCTGGTGGCTGCCATGTGCCGTCACCGGCACGCCGAAGTTCAAGTTTTCGATCCCCCTGCTGCGCCGTACGCCGGTCGTGCTCACGTTCGGCCGACCGTTTCGGGTGCGCTGGCCCGATGGTGAGCCGCAGAAGGCTGGCCGGGAAGAGCTGCGACAGATCACCGATGAGGCCATGGCCCGCCTGGCGGCCCTGCTGCCGGTCGAAATGCGCGGGGACTACGCGGCGGCCGATCCGACACAGCAGCGCTGGCTTGAGCCGTGGGAGAGGTGACAGCCGCGGCCTGGCAACGGCAGAGTCGGACGTCGTTTGTTGTCCAGAAGGAGGTGACATAGCGAAGAGAGGGTTTCGTGGGGAGAGAGCGCCTGGCCCCGGCACCATGTGTTGGCCGGGGTGACGAGGAGGAGGTTCCCCGCCGCGAGGCGGGTGCTAACGAAACGCGCAGCGTAGCTTTGAAGATGGGCTATGTGCCGCGAACTGATCCTGCTTCGGCCCGTGATGGCGTCGCGGGCGGCATGAGCAATGGCCCTGAAAATCGCCTTACCCGCCGGGCATCTGGCAGAGTGTCCGGCACGTGGCGACAGAGCGTGCGTTTCGGAAAATCGAACAGATCGGCGGATGCCTCCAGGGGTATGTGCTAACCTCTTTTCTCCCCTCTGGCAGGAGCTGGCAGATCACGAGCCAGCGATTTTTCCGCGCGTCCTATTATCCAGCATCCAAAATCCAGTCAGGGGAGGGTCCCATGTGTGGCATTGTGGGTTACATCGGCCCGCGCAACGCGGCCCAGATCATCATGGAGGGTCTGACGCGGCTCGAATATCGCGGCTACGACTCGGCCGGCATCGCCGTCATCCAGGACGGCCAGATCGCCATCCGTCGCGATGTGGGCAAGTTGAGCAACCTGGCCGCCAAACTGGCGCAGGCACCGGTAGCAGGCCAGATCGGCATCGGACATACGCGCTGGGCAACGCACGGCAAGCCCAGCGAGCGCAATGCACATCCCCACGCCGACTTCTCCGGTCGGCTGGTCGTTGTCCAGAACGGCATCGTGGAAAACTTCCGCCAGCTGCGCGCCGAACTGGAGGCCGAGGGAATCACATTTCGATCGGATACCGACACCGAGGTCATTGCACACCTGGTGGGGCTGCACTATCGGGATGGTCGGTCGTTGCCGGACGCTGTGCGATTGGCGCTAAGCCACCTGCGCGGCCCCAGCGCCATCGTCGTGCTGGCGCTCGACCGGCCCGACATGCTCGTGGCCGCGCGGCTGGGCAATGCGGGCGGCGTCACGGTCGGCTACGGGGACGGCGAGATGTTCATCGCTTCGGACATGCCGGCTATCCTGGAGCATACGAGGCGCATGGCTTTTCTCGAGAACCGGCAGATGGCCGTGGTGACGCGTGATGGCGCGGCCTTCAGCATGCTCGACGGCCGGGAGGTGCAGCCGGTCGTACACACCATCCCGTGGGACCCTGTCCGTGCGGCCAAAGGCGCCTACAAGCATTTCATGCAGAAGGAGATCTACGAGCAGGCCAACTCGCTGACCGACACCATCCGCGGCCGGGTGGATCTGGCGTCGGGCGAGGTTTACCTGGAACAGCTCACGCTCACTCCTGAGCATGCCCGCCGGCTGACCCAGGTGGTCAGCGTGGCATGTGGCACCTCGTATCATTCGGAACTGGTGGGTGCGTTCATGTTCGAGCAGCTGGCGCGGCTGCCAGTGCGGGTGGAGTATGCGTCGGAATTCCGTTACCGCGATCCGGTCATCGGCCCGGACACATTATTGCTGGCGATCACTCAGTCTGGCGAGACGGTGGACACGCTGGCGGCGATGGAGGAAGGGCGGGCGAAGGGCGCGCATCTGACGACGATCGTGAACGTGATCGGCAGCCAGGCGTCGCGCGTCAGCGACAGCGTGATCTACATGCACACCGGGCCGGAGATCGGTGTCGCCTCCACCAAAGCGTTCACTGCGTCGTTGGTGGATCAGTACCTGCTGGCCGTTGCCCTGGCGGGCCTGCGAGGCACCCTCTCTTCGGAACGGCGGCGGGCCCTGTTGGATGATCTGGCTGCGCTGCCCGCGCTCGTCGGCCAGCTGCTCGATCCGGCTATGCACAGGCAGTACGAGGAGCTGGCGCAGCGCTTCTTCCAGTACACCAACTTTCTCTATCTGGGCCGCGGTATCAATTATCCCATTGCGCTCGAGGGCGCGCTCAAGCTCAAAGAGATCAGCTACATCCATGCCGAGGGCTACGCGGCCGGCGAGATGAAGCATGGCCCCATCGCACTGATTGACGAGCACATGCCGGTCGTTGCTATCTGTCCGCAAGATGGGGTCTACGATAAGATGATCAGCCAGATCGAACAGGTGAAGGCGCGCGGGGGCATTGTGATTGCGGTGGCGAACGCAGGCGACGAGTTCATCCGGTCGAAGGCCGACCATGTGATCTTTATCCCGACTGCTTCGCCTCTGCTGACGCCTGTGCTGACGGTGATCCCCTTGCAGCTGCTGGCCTATCACATCGCCGTGCGGCGCGGGGCCGATGTGGATCAGCCGCGTAATCTGGCGAAGAGCGTGACGGTCGAGTGAGGGGCGTCAGGGGGCCAGCAGAGCGGCCGGCAGGTTACTCTCCCAGCAGATGCTCTGTGATGATCTGCCGTCGGCCGTGTGTCTCGCCCCGCAGGATGAGCGAGTTGGAGGTGGCGCGGTCGCCCAGATAGCGGACACCCCGCAGCAGCGGGCCATCGGTGATGCCGGTAGCGGCGAAGAAGACCTGGTTGCTGCTGACGAGATCCTCGCCGCTGAGGATCTGCCGGATATCAAGGCCGGATGCCCGGAGTGTTTCGCGCTCGCTAGCCGACTGGGGCGCCAGCCGGCCGAGCATGGCACCGCCGGCCGCGCGCACGGCGCACGCAGCGATCACGCCTTCCGGCACGCCCCCGATTCCCATCAGCAGGTCCACGCCGCTGTTGGGGGTGATCGCCAGCAACGCGCCCAGGACATCGCCGTCCGGGCTGAGCATCACCCGTGCGCCCGCGGCGCGGATCTCGGCGATCAATGCTTCGTGGCGGGGCCGCGCCAGCACGAAGACCACCAGGTCGCCGACCCGTTTGCCGGTAACCCGGGCCACCAGCGCCAGCGTCCAGGCCGCGGGCGCATCCAGACATTCGGGCACCAGTGCCGCGCCGACCGTTTTGCCCACGATGATCTTCTCCATGTAGATGGCCGGCACGGGCGCCCAAAGTGCGCCGCGCGGCGCGGCCGCCGCCACCGATACCGCTGCGCCGTGCCCCTGAGCCAGCAGGCGGCAGCCATCTATGGCGTCGGCCACGCTGTCCACAGCCGGGCCGCTCCCTGTGCCGAGCGCCTGACCGCTGTGCAGCGGGGGCGTCGGGCCGAGTTTGGCGTCTTCGCCGATCACCAGGCGGCCATCTATGTCGAGCGTGTCGAACATCCGCTGCATGGCCTGGCTGGCGGCGCGATCGGCTGCTTCGGGCTGGTTGAGTCCCATCCAGCGACCGGCAACCAGGGCGGTCTGTTCGGTCACGCGCATCAGTTCAAAGCCGAGATTGCGAGGCAGGACAGGCGTCGTCATCATTCCTCCGGGCCGATCTCCTCCACAGCTTCCAGCAATTTCGCGGCCTCCCACGCCAGCATGCCGCCGCGCAGGACGGCGACATGCTGGCCGCCGCGCGCCACCGTCAGTGCAGCCACCCGGCTGCTGCGCCGGCCGCCGCGACAGACGAACACGACCAGACGCTCCTGGCGGGCGAGTTCGGTCAGGCTGGCCAGATTGGGCTCGGCGAGCAGCGTCGAAAGGGGCAGCGAGCGGGCGCCCGGAATGTGGCCGCGGCGAAACTCGCGCGGCTCGCGCACGTCCACGATCAGCGGTGGTTCGGGCGCATGCAGGGCGCTCCAAATGGCCTCCGGGCCGAGGAAGACCAATGCCTCTTCAACGTGTTTGGCGACCGGCGGCAGGCGCGGGGCAGTCGGCGAACCGCTTTCGTCGGCCAGCAAGTGCTTCGGCAGGTCCTGGCACTCCCGAAAGGCGCGCACCGGGCACTCATAGATGCAGATCGCCGGATCGAGTTGGCGATAGAAGAGATAGCTGACCGCATCATCTTGTGCCAGGAAGTGATCGGCGCCCAGGCGACGCTCGAAGCCGCTGGCCCGCAGCACGGCAGCCGCCGGCGCGCGCACGCGCGTCAAGAACAGGTCGCCGCCCCGTTCGCGACAGACGCGGAGGATGTTCTCCAGTGCATGGATGCCGCTGATGTCTATCTGCTCCACGCTTTGCATCCGGAGCAACAGAAACCGCTGGCTGGGGTTGTCCGCCAGGTGACGTTCGATGTACTCCTCGACATGATGCACCGCGCCGAAGTAAAGATCGCCCAGGATCTCGATGATGCCCAGTTGCGGGCAGGGCGGTTTGTCCGGCCGGTGGGTCAGGTGCTCGAAGCGATCGTCCGGCAGCACGGTGCGCACGCGAGGCGTACTGGTCTGGAGCACGTAGTAGGCCAGCGACATCAGGATGCCGGTCAAGACGGCGAATTGCAGGGGCAAGAAGAGGGTCGCCAGCAACGTCACCGCCATGATGATGCGGTCGCCGCCGCCGCTCTGCCAGATGCGCGCCATCTCGCGGCGATCAATCAGCCCGACCGCGGCAAAAATGACCAGCCCGGCAAGCGCGCTCAGGGGAATATGCGCAGCCAGCGGCGCCAGGAGCAGGAGCGCCAGTAGCACGAAGAGGCCGCAGAATACATTCGCTAGCCCGGTCCGGGCCCCGGCGCGGAAGTTGAGCGCGGAACGCGCCAGTGAGCCAGAGGGTGGATAACCGGAGAAGAGGCCGCAGGCAATGCTGGCAAGACCTTGACCGATGAACTCCTGGTTATTGTCAAGGCGCTGGCGCGTGACGGCTGCAATGCCGCGCGCAACGGAGGTCGTTTCGATCAGGCCGAACGCGGCCACAGCCAGCGCGGTCGTGGATAGCTCGCCGATCAGACGCAGGTCGGTCAGCGGCGGCAGTGACAGGGGCGGCAATCCCCGCGGCAGTGCGCCTACGATTTTGACCTGGCCGCCCAGTCCCGACAGCGCCACCACCAGCGAGGCCAGGGTGAGCGCCACAAGCGCGTTAGGGATACGCCGATCGAGGCGTTTCAAGACCATCACCGCGATCAACGTGCCTGCTCCTACCAGCAGACTTGGCAGGTGGGTCTGGGGCAAATGGGTTATGATGTTACGCAATGTTTGATCGAGGGCCGAGGTGGAAGGCACGTTCAGCCCCAGGAGGTGGCGGAGCTGATTGACGACGATCAGCAGGCCGGCGCCGCTGGTGAACCCGATCACGACCGAATCGGAGACGAAATTGATCAGCAACCCCAGGCGCGCCAGGCCGGCCACCAGCTTCATGATCCCCGCCAGGATCGCGATCGTGGCGGCGGCCATCAGATATTCGGGCGTCCCCGGCGCTGCGACCGCCAGCAGGGCTGACAGGATGAGTAGCGAGCTGGCGTTGGTGGGGCCGGTCTGTAAATGATGCGATGAGCCCCACAGGGCGCCGACGATGGCGCCGACGATGGCGGTATAGAGACCGGTATGGGGCGGCAGGTCCGCGATCAGCGCGTACGCGATCGCTTGCGGCACGGCGACCATCGCCACGGTGAGGCCGGCGACCAGGTCGGGAACCAGATCGCCGCGATGATAGCTGCGCGCAATCGCGATCGGGCGCGCAAAAAAGGCCGGCCAGGCCCGCAGTTGCCCTGTCAGTGGGCCGGCCGAACGACGGAGGGTGGAACGGCTTGTGATCATGGCTGCGTCATTATACCGCACCTTTGCGCCGCCCCGAAAGCCGTGATGTGCCGATTGCGGCTATCGCGCGCCGCACAGCAGTTTCTCTTTGCGCTCCATATAATACTTGAAATTCGCCCAGCTCACGTCCGGCGGCACGGTGTGATCCACGGCCGGGATATAGCCGCCCTCCTCGATCAGCGGGATCAGCGTGCGCAGGTGCGCGTCGATCGCCGCCGGCCCTTCGGCCAGCACACGCTTGTCCACGCCGCCCCACAGCCGCAGGCTCTTGCCGAATTTCCGCCGCAGCCGCACCGGGTCCTGGTCGGATGCGCGCTCCAGCGGCCACAGGACGTCCACCCCCGCATCCATGAAGAGCGGCACGACCGCCTCCGGATTGCCGTCGGTGTCAATGGCGACGTAGCGGCAGCCATGCGCTTTGTAGAATTCGACCACGCGTTTCAGCCGGGGATAGATGAACGTTTTGTACAGCCGGGGGCTGATCAGCGGGCCGTTTTTCATCGAGAGGTCTTCGTTGAAGCAGACGTATTCGACCGTGGTCTGCTCCAGGATCGGCCGGCCGGCCTCGATGAGGAAGTCGGCGTGGAACTCCATGATGTCGTGCACCAGCAGCGGCTGGTCGAAGAACGCGTACGAGAGCGGCTCGGTGCCCAGCAGATCGCGCGCGAACCAGTAAAAGCCCAAAGTGGTGCAGTTCGGCCCGAAGATCAGCGGGTGTTGCCGGGCCCGCCAGCCGGCCACGCGCGTCACCCACCAGTTGGGCTCGTACCGTTCCGGCCCGATGCGCAGCCGATGCTTATACGCCTGCCAGCTTGCCATGTCGGTCACCGGGAAGCCGATGTAGGTGTCCATGGACATGCGCCCCCCGCGCACCGTGCCTTCCTTCAGCGCGCGGCGGATGCGGCCCCAGTTGTCCCGAAACGTGACGGTTCGTGCGTCCTCTTCGAGCGTCTCCGTTTCGAAGGGAGGGATGGGATCGCCGCGGAAGCGGATGAATTCGCGGGGGTCCATCCCCAGCGCCGCGTCGCCGGAGAACCAGTCCCAGTGGTATACAGCGGGGTCCAGCCCTTCAGCTTCCCACCGGTCGCGCGTCTGCGGCCAGACGCCCAACTCCCAGTTGGGGACGCGATCCACGGCCCGATATTCCATGACGGCGAGGAAACGTTCGAGATGTGTGGGCATGATGCAATCTCTTATACTCGAGCTCAGACCGATGCGATCGCCGGATCATCCAGCCGCACGCGACGGCCCTGGCGGGCCGAGACGTAGGTCGCCAGCACCATGCGCAGCGCGGTGCGGCCCTCCTCGGCGGTGGCGATGGGCCCGGCCCGACCGTGGAAGAAGTCCGAAAGCGCCTTCGAGAGCGCGATGATGCGCGCAGCATGGCTGGTTGGACTGGGGATGGCGCTCGGCGTCCAGTCCTTCTTGTCGAGCGTGTACCACTTCTGGCCGATGGCGCCGGCCGGGCGCGGCACGTTGCAGCTCGGCACGTCACCGTAGTTCTGCACGATGCTGCCCTTTTCGCCCATCACCTCGACCGTGTTCTCCGCTGCTACGCAGGTGAAGGAGCAGACGACCTCGGCCAACATGCCGTCGGCATAGCGGTAGATGGCGATGCCGTTGTCGTTGGGCACCAGGGGGTTCAACAACGAGGAGATTTCGGCCGTCACCGTTTCCGGCTCGCCGAGCAGCCACAGGATGAAGTCCACCGGATGCGCGGCATCGTCGGCCCAGATGTCGCGGTTCAGCTCTGGGCTGAAGTGCCACATGCTGGCGACGTCCCAGAGCTGGGTGGGCAGCCCGTGGCGACGTCGCACCATGAAGATCTTGCCGAGCACGCCGCTCTCGATGATCTCCTTGATCTCGATGTTCTGGGGATCGACGCGCATCTGCCAGGCCAGCGTGAAAGGCACGCGGTGGCGCTCGACTGCGGCCACGATGCGGTCGGCCTGCGCCATGGTGAGCGCCAGCGGCTTCTGGAGGGCGATCATCTTGCCCGCGGCCGCGGCCTTTTCGACCACATCGGCGTGCATGGAAGTCTCGACGCCGATCACCACGGCGGGCATGTCGGGCCGGGCCAGCAGCTCATCCAGGTCAGTGGTGCCCTGGATGCCGAAGGCAGTGCAGTTCTTCTGCAGCCGGGCCGGGTCGTGATCCCATCCTGCCGCCAGCCTGACCTCCAGGGCGGGGTTTTGCTGCCATTGAGTGCAATACACGCCCACGTGTCCGTGGGCAAAGCCCAGAATGCCGACGTTGATGGACATAATATGTACTCCGTGAGGTGTGATGACCGCGCAGGGGGTATCAAAGATATGGTTAGAAACCTTCGATTGTTCACCGGTATCACGGAAGATTGCACAGCCTATCGCTCGCCTCTCCAGACCGGAGGAAATTGTACAGCGGTGGGGCAAGCTCAGTCAAATATGGTCGAGTGGCAGACCATGCCGTCCCGACGAGGGTAGCTCTCGAAGCTGCCGTTCGGCTCGGCGCACGGTAGTTTTGCCGGCACCCGGTCGTTGTGATAGAATGCGGCCGCGAAAGGCCCGGTGCCAATTCGGGGCGCCGTCCTGATCCGTCTTTCCATTTTTGATGACGCCACCATCGGAGCGATCATGAAAGTCAATACTGTTAAGCAGCGTCTGCTTGCCGGTCAGCCGGCCCTCGGCATTGTCTGCAGCCTGGGTTCGCCGATCGTGGCCGGGGTCCTTGCCCGTGCCGGATTCGATTTCGTGTTGGTGGACAATCAGCACGGCAACTGGGACGATACCACGACCCTGCACGCCTTTCAGGCCATCACGCTGGAGGGCAGCATGCCTTTCACGCGTGTCCGCAAAAACGATTTCTATGCCATCGGCCGGATGCTCGACCGCGGCGCGTTCGGCGTCGTCGTGCCGTTCGTGAATTCGGCGCAGGAGGCGCAGGCCGCGGTCTATGCCATGTACTATCCCCCGACCGGCGGCCGCTCCTACGGCTTTGTCCTGGCAGAGTATCACGGCAGCGGCTATGGCAGCTGGATTGACGAACAGCTGTTCCTGGCCGTGCAGATCGAGACGGCCGAGGCAGTGGCGCACGCCGAGGAGATCCTGGCGACGCCGGGGGTAGATGGTTGCTGGGTGGGCCCGACCGATCTGGCGGCCTCGCTGGGCACCCAACGCGGCTCAGAGGCGCACAGTGAGGCGATCTTGCGCGTGGCCGCGGCCTGCCGGAAGACCGGCAAAGTGGCTGGCATCCACACCTACAGCGTGAGCGAGGCGCAACGCTGGTTGGAGGCAGGCTTCCGCTTCGTCACCGTCGGCGGAGAGGCCGGCCTGTTGCTGGAAGGGGGACGCCAGGCATTGACCGTGTTGGGCCGCCGGTAGAGGCGACTATCCGGCCGAGCTGGCCGGTTCGGCTCGACGGCTGACGGCTCAAGTGACCGGGAACTCGCGCGGATAGCTCGCCCGAAAGATGGTGCCCACGTCCGGACTGCTCTCGAAGGTCACCTTGCCCTGCAGATACCGCTCGCTCAGCAGCTTCATGCTGTAGGTTCCCAGCCCACGGCCGCGTCCTTTGGTCGAGAAGGAGCGCTGGAATACCTGGAGCTGCACCTCGCGCGGCATGACGGTCGGATTGTGGACCCAAAATTCCACCTGGTCTCCGTCCGGCCGGCAGCCAAGCGTTACCGTGCCGCCGGGGTCGGTGGCTTCCAGCGCGTTTTTCACCATGTTGCTCAGCACGCGGCGCAGCAGTGTGGGGTCGCTGACGAGGGTGATCGGCTCTTCGGGAGCTGCGATCTGGATCGTGCGGCCCTCGGCGACGGGGTGTTGGCGATAGCCGTCGGCAACGGTGTGCAGCAGGTCACGGGCATCCACGGCCATCAGGTTGACCGCCAGTTCGTTGTTTTCCGCGCTGAGCAGGTCGCGTTGTGATTTGATCTCCTCGATCAGGCGTTCGGCCAGGGTGCCGAGAAGCTGGAGGAATTCGACCGGGTTCTCGGTACCTGCGTCGAGGATGATCTCGGTCGAGGCGCTGATTGCTCCGGCCGTGTTGAGAATATCGTGGAAGAAGATGCGCTCCAGCGCCTGGCGCCGTTTCTCGTCGCGGATGTCATGGATCGTGAAGATCGTCAGCAGCTCGCCGTCCACCTGATACGGTACTGCCCACACCCGCAAATCCAGCGCGTCGCTCGATCCTCGCACGATGATCCGGCATTCCTGCACATCGGCCTGCCCGCGCTGGCTCTTGAGGATGGCGCGCACCGCGCCGCAGGTGCTGCAGAAAGCGGTCGTGCCGCAGCCCCCCTCGCCCTCATAGGCATGGACGCAATTCAGCGCTTCGCCGGGGCGCAGGCCGAGCGGCCGGCCGTTGCTGACTCCGATCAGTGCGGCCGTGCTCCGATTGGCAAAGATGATCTGGCGCTGCCGGTTCAGCACGACGACGGCGTCGGGCACGGCGTCGAGGATCGCACGCACTTCTGGTGATACGGACAGGAAGCGCGAGGTCTGGAGGGCGATCGTTTCGGGAGACGCGCGTTCGGCCGGCGCGAACGCGGTCGGCATGGACTTCTCGCGTGACGAGATGAGATCAGCAGGCTGAGAGATTGTCATCGGTGCACCCATAGGAATGATTTATAGCAATACCATCATACCATAAACTCCGCAAACAGGCCACCGAGAAGAGAAGAGCAAGTGTTCACCTTCACAATGTGATAGCCCCCACCCCTGACTCCGCCCCCGCTTGCGGGGGCGTTGCCCGAAATGCGCAATCCGCGGGATAACGGTGAGCACTTACGGAGAAGATCCGCAATATCAGGAGATCGAAACCGTTGACTGCACGTTCGTCTGGCCGCGGCGGCACCTTTCGTGCCCTGCGGCACTACAATTATCGTCTCTGGTTCTTCGGCCAGGGCATTTCGCTGATCGGCACCTGGATGCAGACGATGGCCCAGCAGTTGCTCGTCTATCGGCTGACCGGATCGGCGGCCGCGCTGGGGATGATCAATTTCATGGGCCTGATCCCGTTGTTGCCGCTGGCGCTGTGGGGCGGTTCCCTCTCCGATCGCATGCCCAAGCGCACTGTGATCCTGGGGACGCAGACCGGAATGCTCGTGCAGGCGTTGTTGCTGGCCGGCCTCACCCTGGCCGGCGTGATTCAGGTGTGGCAGGTCTATGGGCTGGCGTTTCTGATGGGCGCGCTGCAGGCGGTAGACCTGCCCGCGCGCCAGGCGTTCACGGTGGATATGGTGGAGGGCAAGGAGGATCTGACCAATGCCATCGGCCTCAATTCTGCCCTCTTCAATCTGGCGCGCGCCCTGGGGCCGGCGCTGTCCGGCGTGGTCGTGGCGGCCACGGGCGAGGGGCTGGCGTTCCTCATCAACGCGCTCACGTTCGTTGCGGTCATCACCAGCCTGCTGCTGATGCGCAATCTGCCGCGCTCTTCTGCGCCGACAACGGTGGGCCTGGCCCGCCACATGGCCGAGGGAGTGGGCTATGTCCTCAAGCAGCGCGTGCTGCTGGTGCTGATGAGCCTGGTGGCGGTCAGTGCGTTCCTCTCGATGCCCTACAGCACCCTCATGCCGGTCTTCGCCCACGAGGTGCTGCGGGACAGCGCGCGCGTCGTGGTCCACACGGTCTGCTACGGGCCGATCTCGTTCGTGCGCTGTCAGACGCCTGAGGCATTGCCCCTGGGGATGTTGCTGACGATGGTGGGCGTCGGCGCGCTGGTCGGCGCGCTGGTGATCGCCTCGCTGCCCGATTCGGCGCGTCGCGGCCGCATCTTGACGCTCGGCAACCTGGCCTTCCCGGCCTCGCTGATCGTTTTTGCTGCGTCGCGCTCTTTTCTGCTGTCGCTGGCCTGTCTGTTCGTCGTCGGCTTCAGTTTTGTCGCGCAGAACACGTTAGCGAATACCCTCATCCAGGTGGTGACGCCCGATGCGATGCGCGGCCGGGTGATGAGCCTCTACTCGCTCACCATGCAGAGCACGATGCGCCTGGGCGGCCTCCAGGCCGGGCTGATGGCCGATCGGATCGGTGCGCCGCTGGCGATCGGGCTGGGCGCGGCGCTCTCGCTGGCCTACGGTTCGTTCGTGGCGCAGCGTTTCCCGCAGGTCCGCCAGATGCGCTGATGCCAAGGCCCGCAAGGCCCTTCGCTCAGCCCACAACGAGTTAGCAGGATGCGCCGGGTTCCACATGCCGGGCACCTCGCGCAGGTGCCTGGCACGTCCGGTGGCACTTCTCACAGCAGCTCGATCTGGTAGTCCACCAGCTCGGCGTCCAGTCGCCACGCGGCCACCGCTTCGGCCACGCGCTGGAGCTGGCCGGTCACGTAGTCGGGGCTGGACGATACCGCAGCCACGGCCAGCACCGCATGGCCGAGCTGGTCGTGGTCCTCCGCCTCGACGACCGAGACGTTGAACTCCTTGCGGATGCGGGCGATCAGCGGCTTGACGATCCCGCGCTTTTCCTTCAGCGAGGTGATGCCCGGAATGTAGATCTCCAGGGTGAGCAGTCCGACAGATGGCATGTTCTTTCGCCGTCAGGGGCGCGCGGCACCGGGAGACGGCGCGGTCGGCGGCCGCGTTTCCAGGGCCTGGCGTGCCTTGCGGATAAAGCGTCGTTCCGATTCGAAGGTGATCAGCGCCTCGGCTTCGGCCAGGTCGGCCACCCAGCGCGGCCGGAAAAGCGCCTCTTCGGCGGTGGGGCTGTCGAAGGATGGCTCACCGCGACGCGGATCGGTCAGCTCCATCAGGTAGTAGTGCTCTCGCCGACGTATCGGCCGGCCGTTGTGCACGAAATGGTTGAAGTCGTCGCCCAGGTCGGCGATGATGCGCAGGCCACAGTAGCCGGTTTCCTCGCACACCTCGCGCAGGGCTGCCTGCTCGTCGGTCTCGCCTGCCTCGGTATGCCCCTTGGGCAGGCGCAACTCATGCGTCAGCCGGCCGTCGCGCCATACCCAGCGTTCGATCAGCAGGATGCGTCCGGCGGCGTCTCGCACCACGCCGCCTGCGGCGCTATATTCGTGTACAGCGGTCATAGCATCGGTCATTGTTGTACAGAGATCAAACCCGCGCCGTCCAGGCCGGGTCATCGTATTGCTCGCGGCGGAGCTGTTCGGCGAGCGCGAGTTCGGTCGGCGTCAATCCCGCCGGCTCCAGCTTGAGGCCCAATGCTGCCGCGAAACCTTCCGCCATGGCTGCCGCCACCTCTTCAAACGACACGCGTCGGCCGAGCAGCTGTGCGACCGTGACCGCGTGCCCGCTCAGGGCCAGGCGCAGTCTGGCGCGCTCCTCCTCGCCGTCCAGGGCCAGACATGCGATCAGCCGCGTTAGATCGCCGTACAGCGGCAGCGAGCCGTGCTGGAGCACCACGCGGGCACGGCGGCTCTGCGCGCTGCCGAGCAGTTTCCTGCCGCTGGCCATCAGCTCGTAGGCCGAGGGCACCTCGAAGCAAGCGGCCGAGGCGTTGGGACCGGCACGTGCGCTGCCCGGCGCCGGTTCGGCCGCGATCCCCAGCCGGCCGAGCCCGGCCACCAGGCCGCGACTGAGTCGCAGATAGGTGTCGAGCACCAGCCCCTGCATGATCGGCAGGTCGGGCGATGCAATGACGCTGTAGGTGAACTCGTCGGTGTGAAGGATGGCCCGGCCGCCGGTCGGCCGGCGGACGATCTCGTAGCCCAGAGCCCGGCAGCGCTCCACGTCCAGTGCAGCCAGGGGCTGATTGCGGCCGAGCGAGACGCAGGGCGGTGCCCAGGCGTAGAAACGGAGCGTTGGCGGCGATGTGCCGGCGGCTACGCCGCGCGCAATGGCCTCGTCCACGGCCATGTTCCAGGCGCCGCGTGCCGGCATGGGCTGCACCAGCAGGCGCCAGGGCCGGCCGTCGAGGTCTGCAGGCCCCGGTGCCTGGCCGATTTGACCGGCCGTGTCGGCTGCCCGGGGAGACGGGCCCCGGGCGGTGTCGGCTGCGCTGCGTGCGTCCAGGGTCATGGCTGACATCCCTCTGTGAACGGCAGCACGACCACGGTTGCGGCCACCGGCCGGCCAGGCCCGGCGATCGTAACGGTCTGGCCGGCCGTCGCGACATCGCGCGGGACGACCGCCAGCGCGATGGGTCGGCTCAGCATGGGCGACCAGACGACCGTGCCCACGAAACCGCCGCGGCCGCCGCCCGCCCGGATGGCCGCGGCGGTCAGATCGGTCCAGACAACATCGGTCGGCAGGCACAGTCCCACCAGTTGGCGCGTCACCTTGTCGTAATTGATCTGCCGCGCGATGACTTCCTGGCCAGTGTAGCAGCCCTTGTTGTCGCTGATCGCGGCGCGCAGGCCGACCTCCAGCGGCGTGACCTGGTCGTTCAGTTCGTTCGGCCAGGCCGGCAAGCCCTTTTCGACGCGCAGCACTGTCACCTGGTCGGCTGCCAGCCGGGGGGCGGCTGCTGCCAGCCACGCCGCCACCGCGGCCGACCGGTCGGCCGCCGCGATGATCGTCCAGTCGGCCAGCTCCAGGGTGCCGCCGCGCTGGATCATGACCGACGCCTCGCCCAGATGGCCGGAGCACCAGCCATAGGCGGGCAGATCGTCGAGCGCGGCATCGGTCAGGCCGGCGAGCAGGCGCGCGGCGGTCGGGCCGAAGAGCCCGAATTGGGCGGTCGTCGCGCTCTCGTCCGTCACGGTGACTTCGTCGTTCCAGAAGATCAGGCGGTCGAAATGCGCGGCCAGGAAAGCGCCCCGGCCAGGCGGCGTGCGCAGCCAGAGCACGTCCGGCCCGGCGCTGACCAGGAGCGCCGCGATGATGCGGCCGGTCGCCGAACAGAGGACGGTGGGCAGACCGGCGCCCGGCATCAGCCCGCGCAGGTCGTTGGTCGTCAGCCGTTGCAGAAAGGCGAGCCGGTCGCGGCCGGTCACGCGCAGCCAGCCGTGGGCGCTCAGATCGGCCCAGGCGACCGCGTTGCGCGCTGCGGTGTATGCCTCAGGTCGTTGGAATGGAGCGTCTGTCATGCGATCCACCTCGGAACGATAGCCGATTATAGCACCGACGCGGCTCGCGCGCCAATTGTGCTGCTGGGGCCTGCCGACTGCTCATGGCCGGGCGCAGCAGCACCGGTTTGATTCCCCTCCGCTGCGGCCATCGCGCCGCGACGCCCCTCAGAAGGTCGCCAACCACCCCCCGTCCACGTACACGATCTGGCCGGTGACGAAGGCCGCGGCATCGGAGGCCAGGAAGACGGCGACCCCCTCGAAGTCTTCGGGCAGGCCCCAGCGACCCAGTGGCGTGCGCCGTCTCACCCAGGCGTCGAATTCGGGGTTGTCCACCAGCACCTGGTTCATGGGCGTGCGGATGAAGCCAGGGCCGATGCCGTTGACGCGAATGCCGAACGGTGCCCAGTCCACGGCCAGTGCGCGCACGAGCTGGCGGATGCCGCCTTTGCTGGCCGTGTAGGCCGATGTGGTTGGCCGCGAGGCTTCGCTCATCAGCGAGGCGATCATGATGATGCTGCCGGGCAGCCCGGCGGCGATGCGCGCTCGCGCGAAGCATTGCGACAGGACGTAGGGTGCGGTCAGGTTGACGCGCAACACACGCTCGTACTCGGCCAGCGGCATCTGATCGGCGCGGCTGCGATAGGTGATCCCGGCACTGTTCACCAGGATGTCCACTCCGCCGAGCGCAGCCGCGGCAGCATCGAAGAAGGCAGGGATGGTGTCGGTAGTGGCCAGATCGGCCGCCAGCCACTGCGCGGCATCGTCGCCCCCGATGGCACGCAACGCGGCCAGCGCCTCGGCAGATTTGGCCTCATCCCGGCCGCTGATGAGCACGCGCGCGCCCGCTTTGACCAGGCCCCGAGCAATGCCCAGGCCGATGCCGCTGTTGCCGCCGGTCACCAGGGCGGTCTTGCCGGTCAGGTTGAAGATGGAGAAGTCGGGCATCTCATATCCTGTACATCACCAGACTGCGCGCTGCTTCCACGATGTCCTGCGTCTGCGGCAGCACGAAGTTCTCGAGCTCCGGGCTATACGGCAGCGGCACGTTTTTGGCCGCCACGCGCACGATAGGCCCGTCCAGGTAGCCGATCCCCTCTTCGGCGATCATGGCCGCGATCTCGGCGCCCGGTCCCAGCCGCTTGTGCGCCTCGTGGACGATCACGACCCGGCTGGTCTTGCGCACTGAGGCCAGGATCGTTGTTTTGTCCAGCGGCACGAGGGTGCGTGGATCTATGATTTCGGCTGCGATTCCCTCCCGGCCGAGTATGTCTGCCGCTTCCAGCGCTTTGGGCAGCATCCCGCCGATGGCGACGATCGTCACATCCTGGCCTGTGCGGCGCACTGCGGCCTGGCCGAAGGGCACTGCGAAGTCGGGATCGTCGGGCACTTCGCCCTTTGTGGCGTAGAGCATTTTGTGCTCGAAGAAGAGCACTGGGTCCTCGCCTCGAATGGCCGTGCGCAGCAAGCCTTTGGCATCGGCCGGGGTGGCGGGCACGGCGATCTTCAGGCCGGGCACGTTCATGTACCAGCCTTCGGGCGATTGCGAGTGTTGCGCTGCGGCCGAGCCCGGCGCGCCGGTGGTCACGCGCACGGTTACGGGCACTTTGGCCTTGCCGCCGCTCATGTAACGTGCTTTGGCGAGCTGGTTTACCAGCTGGTCGCCGGCCACGGGCAGGAAGTCGCCGAACATGATCTCGGCGATGGGGCGCAGGCCCATCATGGCCGCACCCAGCGCCGCGCCGATGATGGCGGTCTCGCTGATGGGGGTGTCGCGCACGCGCTCTTCGCCGAACAGCTTGATCAGATCGCCGCTGACCCCCCATACGCCGCCGAACGTGCCCACGTCCTCACCGATGAGGATGACGTGCGGGTCACGTTCCATTTCCTCGCGCATGGTCTCGTAGATGGCCTGGCTGTAGGTGATGGTGCGCATGTGTTTCCTCGAAAGTTGGGGACCGGTCTCAGAATACCAGGCCGCCATGAGTGTCTCCGTAGACGCCTGCGAGCGCAGTCTCGGGCCGGGGTTTGGGGCTGTCCGCGGCGAAGGCAACGGCCGCATCCAGCAATGCCTGTATTTCGGCCTCCAGGCCGCGCAGCTGCTCCTCGGTGAGGCCAGCCTCGGTCAGCAAGCGCACCCGAAAGCCGGTCACCGGGTCGCGGCGCTTCCAGGCCTCCATCTCTTCCTTTGACCGGTAGACCATCGGGTCCCCTTCGTAGTGGCCGCGATAGCGATAAGTTTTGCCCTCGATGAGGGTGGGACCGCCGCCCGACCGGGCGCGCTCAGCAGCCGCTTTGGTCGCCTCGTAGACGGCCAGCACGTCATTGCCGTCCACGATGACGCCGGGCATGGCGTAGCTGGCGGCCCGGATGGCCAGATCGGCTACGGGTGCCTGTTTGGACTGCGGCGTGCCCTCGCCGTAGAGGTTGTTTTCGCAGAAGAAGATCACCGGCAGCTTCCAGAGGCCAGCCAGGTTCAGCGCCTCGTGGAACGCGCCTTCGTTGGCCGCGCCGTCGCCGAAGAAGCTCAGCGCGACGCGTGGCTCCTTGCGCTGTTGAAAGGCCAGGGCGGCGCCGACCGCGATGGGGATGCCGCCCCCGACGATGCCGTTGGCGCCCAGGATGCCCAGGTCGAAGTCGCTCATGTGCAGGGAACCACCTTTGCCACCGCAATAGCCGGTCGTGCGCGCGGCCAGCTCGGCCATCATGTACTTCGGCTCGCCGCCTTTGGCGACCAGATGGCCATGGCCGCGGTGCGTGCTGGTGATCACGTCGGTCGGCTCCAGCGCAGCGCATGCACCCACTGCGGTCGCCTCTTGTCCCACGCAGCTGTGGATGAAGCCGGGGATCAGTCCCGCCCGCCGTTCGTTGATGGCGCGCAGCTCGAATTCGCGCACCAGGTACATCTGGCGGTAGAGATGAAGCAGTTTCTCGGTAGAGTAGTCAGCAACAGGCATAGCTCGACCTCGGAGTGTGAAACGTGAGACGTCAAACGTCAAACGGTTTGCTAGACCAATGCCCGGCCGCCGTCAATGAAATATACGGCGCCGGTGGCGAAGTCGCTGTCGGCCAGGAAGAGCACCGTGCGGGCCACGTCTTCGGGCCGGCCGACGCGCTTGAGCAGGGAGTTGTTTTCGGCCCACTGTCGTTTGGCCTCGGTGGCGCCTTCGGGTAGGAGCACGGTACCGGGCGCAATCGCGTTCACCCGCACGTGCGGGGCCAGTTCGGCCGCCATGACGCGCGTGAGCGCCACCAGGCCGGCCTTCGTGACCGAGTGGTGGGCGTACTCCCGCCATGTCTGGTAGGCCGACAGATCGGTGATGTTGATGATCAGGCCGGACTGCTGCCGCAGCATGTGCGGCGCCGCGGCCTGGCTCATCAGAAACGGCCCGGTCAGGTTGATATCGAGTGCGGTCTGCCACGCGTCGCGCGTGATCTCCAGGAAAGGCGCGCGCAGCCAGACCGACGCGTTGTTCACCAGGATGTCCAGCCGGCCAAAGCGGTCCATGACCTGCTGCACGGTGCGGGCTGCGGCACCCGGCTCGCGCACGTCCATCGGCAGCGCCAGGACGTGTGCCGCCTGGCCGGCCTCTGAGCGCGCCTGTGCCGCCGCGATTGCTGCAGCCGCTTCTCCGGCCGGTTCGCCGGGCAGGTGGGTGAACGCGATGCTGGCTCCCCGGCTCGCCAGCGCCAGACAGATGACGCGGCCCACGCGCACCGCGCCGCCCGTCACCAGTGCTACTTGCCCGACCAGGGAAGTGGTCAGGGGATACAGGTTCGCTTCCGTCATGTGTCCTCTTTCTCGTTCGATGGGGGCCCAATCGTCGTCGGCGAAGTTCAGTGGCATGTGATCCCCGTCCGCTTCAGCAGTGCAGCCGCTGCTGTACGGCATTGCTCGATGAGTGTGGCCTCGTCCACCGCGGTCACTTCACCGGCGTCCAGCAGGATGTCGCCTGCTACGATGACCGTGTGCACATCTGCACCGCTGGCGTTGTAGACCAGAGCGGACAGCGCGCTGTAAACCGGCTGACAGCGGGCGTTGTCCAGGTTGACGATGGTGATGTCGGCCGGCGCGCCGGCAATCAGCGCGGCGGGTCCGTGAAACCGCGTGATCAGCATGCGCACGATGTCTTCCGGCAGCACGGCCTGCGCGTCACCGCTTGCATGTTTGGCCAGGAGTGCCGCGATCTTGGCGCCTTCGATCAGGTCTTGCGAGTTGTTCGAGCCGGAACCGTCCGTGCCCAGCATGATCGGAATGCGCCGATCGAGCATTTTGCGCACCGGCGCGGCGCCCGAAGCCAGGTACATGTTGCTGGTGGGACAGTGGACGACGGTCGCGCCCGCGTCCGCGATCAGATCCAGCTCGGCGTTGCTGACGTGGATGGCGTGGACGAGCTGCGTGTCCGGGCCCAGGCAGTCCAGGTCGGCCAGCCACTCGATATGCCGCTTGCCACACCGAGCCAGCATCATCTCCACTTCGTCCCGCGCCTCGGCGACGTGGATGTGGGTTGCCGCGCCCGACGAGCGGGCCCACGCGGTGATCTGCCGCATGGCGTCGTCCGAACAGCGCCACGGTGCCAGCGGCCCGGAGGCCACCTGGATCCGTGATTCGTAGTGCGTGACCCAGGCATGAAGCCACTCCAGATCGGCCAGGATGTGCTCGATCGGTTCGCCGCCTGGCCCCAGATCAACCCAGCCGCGAGCGAGTGTCATGCGGATCCCCACCCGGGCGGCCGCATGCAGGGCCGCTTCGACATGGCCCCGGCCAGGCAGCTTATGGTGTTGGATGACGGCCGTTGCGCCGCAGCGCAGGTTCTCGACCAGCCCCAACGCGGCCGCCAGGTACATGTCCTCCGGTGTCATCGCGGCTTGCAGCGGCCAGATCACTTCGCGCAGCCAGCGCAGCAGCGGTCGGCCATCGGCCAGTCCGCGCATGAAGGTTTGCGACAGGTGCGTATGGCCGTTGACCAGGCCCGGCAGCACCACCATATGTCGCGCGTCTATCACCCGGCTCGCGCGCGCCCGTTGTTCGGCCGATGCTTCACCGTGGCCGACGGCCGCAATGCGTGCACCTTCGACCTCGACCCATCCCGGCCCTGCCTCCAATCGGCCGCCTTCGTTCGTCAGCAACGTGCCATTGACAATGAGCAACACATCACACTCCTCACCTCGCGTCCCCCATCGCACGTTTGGCGCTTGCCGCCTCACGCCTCCCGCATCAACAGCGCCATCGGCCGCTCCACCAGCTGCTTCACCCGCTGCAGGAAACGCGCCGCGGGCGCGCCGTCCACGATGCGGTGATCGAAGCTGAGGCTCAGCGTGAGCATGGGGCGAACGACCACAGCGCCATCGCGCGCTACCGGTTTCTCGAGGATGCGGCCCACGCCCAGGATCGCTGCCTGCGGCGGGTTGATGATCGGCGTGAAGCCGTCCACGTCCAGCGCACCCAGATTGGTGATCGTGAACGTGCCGTCCGCAAAGTCGTCGGGCAGCGACCTGCCGGCCACGGCGCGAGCGATCAACGCGTCGTAGCCGGCCTGGATCTGTGGCAGGTTCAGCCGATCCACTCCGCGCAGCACCGGCGTGACCAGGCCGCGTTCGGTGTCCACGGCCAGCGCGATATTGATCTCGACCAGCAGACGAATCCCCTCCGCTTCCCAGCGTGCGTTGAGATGAGGGTGCTCGCGCAGCGCGCGGGCAACCAGCGCCACCAGGAGCGCGTTGTAGGAGATCCTGGTGCCGGCAGCGCCCGACGCTTTGAGCGCCAGCTCTTCGTTGAGCTGCACGCGCGCCGAGACCAGGTTTGTTGCCTCGGCCTCGGTCATCAGCGTCACGTGCGGCGCCGAGAACGCACTCTGGCTCATCCGCTGGGCGATGGTGCGGCGGAGGGTAGAGTGCGGGATGAGGGTGCCGGTTGCCGGGGGCTGGGGGCCGGGGGCCGGCGCGCGGGCGGCGGCGTCCCGATGCCTGATGGCCTGCTCCACATCTTCCCGCGTGACGAGGCCATCGGGGCCGGTGCCGGTGAGTCGGTTCAGGTCAATGCCCTCGGATGCAGCGATGCGACGGGCGAGGGGAGTGGCTTTGACCTCGCCCCTCGTTCCCCCTTTTTCTTCTCCTGCAGGGAGTGGCGCGACGGGGCGAGACGTGACGTCAGCGGCCTGTATCCGCCCATTCGGGCCGCTGCCGGCAACTTGCGCCAGCTCGATGCCGAACTGCCGCGCCAGATGGCGCGCCTTCGGCGTAGCGAGAAGCGTGGGGGCCGGAGACCGGAGGCCAGGAGTCGGAGGTTGGGGAGGTTGGGGGCCAGGCGCTGAGGACTGGGGGCTGGTCGCCGTGTCTTGTACCTGGCTGCGGACGCGTCGGAGCTCGCTGCGGCCCTGGAATTCGCACACAGCCGTCCCGGCGGGCACCGTCGTCCCGGCCGGCACCAGGATCTGCACCAACACGCCATCTTCCGGCGCGGTCAGCTCCAGGGTCACCTTTTCGGTCTCGTAGGTGCAGAGCGCTTCCTCGGCTCTGACTTCATCGCCGGGGGCCTTCAGCCACTCGGTGATGGTGCCGTGGGTCATGGTCAGGCCTAATTTAGGCAGAATGATTTGCATGTCGCGCCTCTCAAACAGGAAATCGTAGCTCGTCGGGCACTCGCGCGGCCGATCGGTGCATCGGCTGCATGCCCGTCTGGCTGGATCGGCCGCTCATGCCAGTCGGTATGCCAGTGGCTCACCGGCCAGGAAGCGCAGGATGGGCATATAGTCGTCCCCGCGACTCGGGATGACGCCCGCAGGCGGCGCGCCGGCCGCCGTGTGCGGCGTCAGCAGCACGTTCCAGGCCGGGCTTTCAGCCGCCAGGCAACGCAACGGATTGTCCGGTCGGAGCGGTTCCCATTCGAATGTGTCGAGCGCAACGCCGGCCAGATGGCCGCTGCGGACCGCCTGGGCGAGCGCGGCTTCGTCCAGCACGCTGCCGCTGCCGCAACTGACCAGAAATGCACCGCGCTTCATTGCGGCGAACTGTTCGGCGCGCAACGCCAGGTCGGTGGCCGGGAAATAGGGCAGCAGATTGACCAGGAAGTCGCTCTCGGCCAGCAATTCATCCTGCGCCGCATAGACGATGCCCAGCCGTTCTTCCTGCCACGTGGGCAGCCGGCGCCGACGATTGTAGAGGACGCGGCACTCCCAGCCCTTCAGTCGTCGTGCCAGCTCTGCCCCGATCTCGCCGAAGCCGAGGATGCCCACCGTCTGTCGCCACAGCCCGCCGATGCCCTGGCGCGCTGACCAGTTGTAGGCAAAGGTGTCCTCGTCGGTACGACGTGAGGGCCCCCAATCGCCGCCGTAACGCGCGATGGCTTCGACCTCGCGCAGCCGCTTGGCCAGCGCCAGCATCTGCATCACCAGGTGTTCGGCCACCAGAATGACCCCGCGCTGCGGCCAGGTAGCCACGACGATGCCTGCAGCACGCGCGGCATCCAGGTCAATGTCGTGCGCCAATGAACCGAGCCGCAGGATCATTTTCAGTTGCGGCGCGGCCGCAATCAGATCGCGATTGATCACGCCGGCGCGCTCGCTGATCAGGAACACTGCTTCCCTCAGGTAGGGGCGCAGCGTCTCTAGGTCGGGCTGGCGCAACACGACGACGTCCAATTCCGGCGGCGCAGCTGCCAGAGCGTCCCGCTGGTGGCGCAGGCCGCGCTCGGTCAAGAACAAGGTCCGATAGGTCATCGGCTGATCTGTCCTTTCATCCCGGTTGTCCGCGCGCTGATCGGCATGCCGGCCATGCCACAGCGCACAGCCCCGTTTGAGCTAGATGATGGTATACTGTGCGCCAGGTCGGCCTCCCTGTGCTGACCGATCCCCATCTCACGACGGAGGAAGCGGATCCATGGACCTCAACGGAAAAGTCGCTCTGGTGACCGGCGGTGCGATCCGTGTGGGCAGAGCGATCGCCCTGGCGCTGGCACGCGCCGGTGCCGACGTGGCGATCAATTACTTTTCTTCGGCCGGCGCCGCCGTCGCGACGGTCGGCGAAATCGAAGCCTGCGGCCGCCGCGGGCTGGCAATTCAGGCCGATGTGGCGCAGGGCGATCAGGTGCGCTGCCTCGTCGAGCAGGCCGTGGCCGGCCTGGGCCGGCTGGATGTCCTGGTCAACAGCGCGTCGCTGTGGCGCAAGACGCCCTGGGCCGAGTTGGACGAAACGGCCTGGGATCAGCTCGTGGACATCGCGCTGAAAGGGCCGTTTCTGTGCGCCAAAGCGGCCGCGGCGCACCTGGCCGCGCATGGCGACGGCGCCATCGTCAACATCGTGGACCTGTCGGCGTTCGTGCCGTTCCCCGGCTACATGCCGCACTCGGCGGCCAAAGCCGGGCTGGTGAACCTGACCTACGCCCTGGCGATGGAACTGGCGCCGACCGTGCGCGTGAACGCAGTTGCGCCGGGGCCGGTGCTCCCTCCGCCCGATTACACCGAAGCTCAAATTCAGGCCGCGGCGCGGCGTACCCTGCTGGGCCGCTGGGGCACAGCCGATGATGTCGCCGACGCGGTCGTCTTCCTGGCCCGGGCGCCCTACATCACCGGTGTGGTGCTGCCGGTGGACGGCGGCGAGCGGCTGGCCCGGCGCTGACCGGCCGGCTGTTGTCAATTCAACACGCGTAGCCGGCCATCGCGGCGCGCGCCGCCCTCCGGCACGACGCCGCCGTGCCCCGCGATGTGTTCGAGCAACAGGTCACGCACGCGCAGACCGGTGTATGCGCGCGGGATGGCCGTCAGGTCGAAGAGCGGCCGGGGCAACCGGTGGCCGACATGCGCCTCCCAGGCCGCGGCCGGCCCGCGCAGAAAGCTGGCGGCAGCCACAACGAACTCGCGTTCGTGCCAGGCAACCATCGGCCGCCCTTCCACCGTCAGATCCTCCACGACGGCCGCCTCGCGCACAGGGCCGAGCCGAACGGTATAGCGCACGGCGGCGCTGAAATGGAGAAAGCCCCGCTCGGTGTGCGGCTCGCCCGGCCGCTCGACGCGCAGCGCATTGTCGCGTACCAGGGCCTCGAGCTGATGGCCGGTCAGGCGCAGCAGGCAGACCACATCGGGAAACGGCATGACATCGAACCAGTCGCCGAGCGTCACGGCCCGGCCCGGCTGCAGCCCGGCGCAGACGCTGCTGGCGTCCACGACGGCGAGATCAACGCGATAGCCGGCCGACCGACAGCAGCTCACCAGCCCATCTGCAATGAAGTTGGCGAACGCCGATTCGCCCGCCGCGAAACGGGTGCGCACGGCGTCGGCGCTCAGGTCGGGATCGGCGGCGACGATGCCGAGCACCCGTTGCCGCTGCGCTTCGATCTGTGCCAGCAACGGCTGCACGTGCGCCTGTGCGAACGCCGCATCGGCCGGCAGATCGAGGGCGGCGCACAACCGGGCATCCACGACTTCGACCGTGTCGCCCACGTTGATTTCGACCTCGCCGATGAACTGGCCGAACTTGCCGGCCTGGACGATGGGGATGCCGTTGACGATGTTTTCGGCACTCAGGCCGGCCTCGTTCAGCGCGCTGTGCGTGTGGCCCCCGACGATCAGGTGAACAGTGTCGGCGGGCAGGCTGCGGGCCAGTTCTAAATCGCCCGCGCCGACCACCTGCGCGCTGTGTTGATTCAGGCTCAGGCCCAGGTGGCTCAGCACGATCACCACGTCGCACAGCGGCCGGAGCGCGGGCAGCAGGTGAGCCGCCGTGGTCACCGGATCGGCGATGCAACGGTTGCTGCCCGGTTCAGGATGCACCTGGCCGGCCGTGATCAGGCCGATAAAGCCGATGCGCACTCCTCTGGCCACGACGATGGCGGCCGCCGGGCATCGTTCGGCGAGAGCCGGTGCGCCGGTCACGTTGGCCGCCAGCACGGGAAAGCGCGCTGCGTGGTCGAGCGCGCGTGCCAGCGATGCCGCGCCCAGGTCCAGGTCGTGATTGCCGGGCACGCCGAGGTCTATCCCTGCCAGCGAGAGGAGACGATAGCCGGGATGCACCTGGTGGGCAGGACCATCGTGGTCCAGCAGCAGATCGGAGGGGTGGCCGCCGCTTTCGTCGCCGGTGGTGACCGCCAGGACAATGGTCTGCGGATCGGCTGCATAACGTCGCCGTTCGGCTTGCAGCCTGGCTGCCAGCCGCGGGAAAGCAGCGATCCGGCCGTGCAGGTCATTCACATGCAACAACCTGATGCGCATCGGCCAACCTGAGCGTTCGGCGGCCGGTGGCAATTCCGCATCGGCGGCCGGAACGATCTGCGTCACGGGCCCCGCCGTGGCATCGCCATGCAACAGGCAGATCGCCGCCTCTGTCGCACCGTATGGGTTGGCCTGACCTCGCACCAACCTCATGGCCCCCAATGCACCCACCGTTCTCTGTTATCCTGTCATGCCTTGCGCTTCACGATTCACGCCTCCCGCATCACGCAATCCGATCCAACATCTCCGGCCGGATCGGATAGATGGCCGGCTCGCCGGCGAAGAAACGGCGCAGCTCTTCGACGGCCAGCTCGCCCATTCGGCCGCAGTTTTCGATGCAGCCTGCGATGTGCGGCATGACCACCACGTTCTCCAGCCGGCGCAACGGGCTGTCGGCCGCGGGCGGCTCCGGATCGGTGACGTCGAGAAAGGCGAAGAAGCGGCCCCGGCTCAGCTCACGGATCAGTGCTGGTTCGTCTATCAGGCTGCCGCGTGCGGTGTTGATGAGCAACGCATCGTCCTTCATCAGCGCCAGGCGCCCGGCATTCAGCATGTGGATGGTGTCGGGTTTGGCCGGCGCGTGCAGTGAGACGATGTCGGCCCGGCGCAGCAGCTCTTCCAGCTCGACCTTCTCGGCGCCCAGGGCGGCCGCGTCCTCGGCCGTGAGGAATGGGTCGTAGACCAGCACGTGGACGGCGAATGCTTGCAGCAGCTTGATGACGTGCCGGCCGACATTGCTGGCACCGATGATGCCGACCTCTTTGCCGAACAGCTCGCGTGCGGGCCACCAGGAGGTCTCGCGCCAGCCGCCGGCGCGCACGTGTTGCGCCAGCGGCCACACCCGCTTCATGCCGACGATCATCAGGCCGAGGGTAGTTTCGGCTACGTCTATGGCCAGTGCCAGGCCGGCGCTCGTCACGTGCACGCCGGCCGCCCACAGGGCGTCGGAGACGAAGCGTTTGACGCTGCTGCCCATGTGGGCCATGGCCTTCAACCGCGGCGCGGCCGCGATCACGTCGGCGTCGAGCTGCGCCACATCCCAGCTGGTGATGCACGCATCGGCGGCGGGCAGCAGGGCCAGGAGGTCGGCCTTGTCGGCGGGCTCCGGGCCCTCGTGATGGATGACGTCGGCGAAGGACGCCAGCTCGCGCCAGGCCGCCGGGGTGAACATGCGACGATAGTGATTTTTGCCGATGGTGATGGCGACAATGGGTCGGGTCATGGGCGAATCCGCTCCACCGGGTGGATGCGAGCGGCCTCGCGGCGCAGGGCGGCCAGTTCCGGCTCGAAGCGCGCCAGCAGGGACGGGTCGGGCCACAGGCGCAGATTCGAATCGAGCAGAAGGATAGCGGCCCGGCCGGCCCCTGCCAGCAGCACGATTGCCATTTCCAGGTCATCCTGCGCCACCTGGATGGATGGCCGAAAGGCCTGGAGCAGTGCGGCCGCTTCGATGGCGAGCCGCGTCAGATCCACCGGAACTTGACATAATTGTTCGTGACCGGTCAACGTCTGGCCGGCGGTGCGCCGGGCCGCGAACGCGGTGATCGCGGCGCCGTCCTCGTCGGCGAGCGTCTGGAGCTGGCCGCGGATCGCCGCCAGCCGCTCGGCGAGCGGTGCAGTGGCTGCCTGGCCCAGGGAGGCGGCGTTGAGGCGCGCGCATGCTTCGCCCAGGCTGCAGGCCAGCGCTGCCGACGCAGCAATGACGGCGCCGGCCATGGCTGTGTTCTGGCCGGCGATGTGGTCGGTGAGTTGTCGGAACGGGTGATCGGTCAGCACGATGCCTCGCTTTTTCAGCCCTTGATGGCACCTTCGACCATGGCCCGGAAGAAGCTCTGGCGTGCCACCAGGAAGACCAGGACCATGGGCAGCGCGATGACGATGCATGCCGCGGCAACGGCCTGGGCATTGATGATGTTCTGGCCCAGGAAGTCGTACATGCCGAACATGGCGGGTTTCAGATCGTTTTTCGTGATCAGCAGGTAGCCGGCAATGAACTCGTTCCAGACGTTCACGAAGCTGAGCAGGAAGATCGCGGTCAGGCCGGGTACGGCAAGGGGCATGATGATGCGCGTGAGGGTGCCGATCGGGCCACAGCCGTCAATCAGCGCGGCCTCTTCCAGTTCGCGCGGGATGGCATCGAAGAAGCCTTTGGCGATCCAGACGCTGAGCGGCAGGAAGAAGCCGGTGTAGACGATGACGATGTAGATCCGATCGTTGTAGATCCCCTCTGCTACCTGGCGGATTGAGGCACCCATTTGATAGAGTGCCAGCAAGTTCGTCAGCAGCGGCACACCGGTGATGGCCAGAATGGCGATCATCAGGGCGTTATGGCCGGGGAAACGATAGCGAGAGAAGGCATAGCCGGCCATGCCCGCCAGCACCATCACGATCAGTGCCGTGCTGAGGGCGTAGAGCACCGTGTTGGGCAGGTAAGTGGTCAGCATCCGGCCCTTGAGCTCAAAGCCGAGCAACGAGTCGGGGGAGGGCATCAGCAGCACCACCCGTTCATAGCCCTCGATGGACCAGCGACAGGCGGTCAGATCGAATTTCGACGTGGGCGTGTCGCACGGGAAGATGACCGGTGGCTTGCGCGTCACGTCTTCCTCGCGTTTGAACGAGATCAGCACGGTGGTGGCAATGGGCAGCAGCGCGAACAACGTGATGATCAGCAGCACCAGATTGGCCAGCAGCCCTTCGCGTTGTCCGCGCGTGGACAGCAGCGCCCGTGCGGCCAGGGGGGTCTGAATTTCGGCGGCGTCTTGCATGTCAGATGCTCCTTTGCTGCACGCGCGTGATGCGCAGTGTGCCGGCGATCAGGGTCAGGTTGATCACGGCCAGGATCAGCGCAAGTGCCGCCGCGCGGCCGAAGTCCAGCGATACCCAGCCGATCGAATAGAGCAGGTAGCTGAGCACGTGCGTCGAGGTGCCCGGACCGCCGCCCGTCAGGCTGAAGACCATGCCGACGCCGTTGATGCCGCTGAGGGTCAGGCTGAAGAGCGCCACCACCATGGTCGGCAAGATGAGGGGGATGATGATGTGGCGGACGATCTGCCAGCGATTTGCGCCGTCAATGCGGCTGCTCTCGATCACTTCGTTCGACACCGTCTGCAGGGCGGCCAGCAGCAGGAGGGTGATAAAAGGCAGGGCGCGCCAGGTCGCCGCCAGGATCAGGTAGACCATGGCCGGCGACGGCGGAAAGGGAAATTCGCCGATCCACGGCCGCGGCGCGTCGGCGGTCAGGACGGAGAGCCCTTTTGGCGGAAAGAGCGCCGGATTCTGCAAGATGCCGGAGAAGAGTCCGTAGTCGGGCAACACCAGCAGCCGGAAGACCACGCCGACGATGATGTCGGCGAGAATCCACGGGATGAAGAGCAATGTGATGTAGACGCCCGACAGGCTCGATTTGCGGTTGAGGAGCAGGGCGATGATGAAGCCGAGGATCAGGGTGAGGCCGGCGTAGCCGACCAGGAAAATGAGCGTATGGCCGGCACTTTCTCCCATCTGCCTCGAATCCAGCAAGATCTCGAAATTCTGGAGGCCGACATATCGCCAGCCGTCCGGCTGCCGCTCCTGTACGCTCAACACCAGTGTGTAGAGCATGGGGTAAAACTGGATGGCGAGCAGTATCAAAATCGTCGGCAAGAGCAACAGAAATGGCAACGGATCGAACCGGGGCCGCCGTCTGGTCTGCGGCGGGGCGACTCGCTCTGACGGGGGCGCGGCTGCTAGTTGAGTCATGGGAATACCTGCCTCCATCTCCGGAAGAACAGCCTGCGTCTGTCCGGCAAGCGAGCCCTGCCGGGTGAGATGCAGTGCTGGGACGACAAGGTGAGAGGCAACCACACGGATGGGGCGAAGCCATGCCGACCGCATCGGCTGTCGTTGTGGTGCGCCTGCACCGGCTACCCGGGCAGGCGCACCAGGGCATGGGCTCGCCCCGACACGACATCAGGCGACGGCTCTCACTTGACCGTCTTGTTGAACTCGTCCTCGGCCTTCTGCAGCTCGGCGGCAATATCGGCCTTGGGATCGGTCTTGATCAGCTTGTAGACCGCATTCATGACCGCTGACTTGGCGCCGGTGACGTTGACGACCGTCGGCCAGGCGACCTTGCACTCGCTGGCCGAGGCCACCTGATACGCTTGCTGATAGAAGGGCGTCTGGAAGTCCGGCAGGGCGGCGATGGACTTGAGCACCGGCAGGCCGCCGCCCGGTCCTCGCACGTAGGCCGGGTTCTGTGCCGGCGACAGCACCCAGTTGATGAACACCTTGGCGCCTTCGGGGTTCCTGGCACCGGTAGGGATGAAGAGGGCCGAGACGCCGGTGCCGCAACCATGCTTCTTGCCCGGCGCAGCCGGGAAGGGCTGCAGGATCACATCGCCCGCGGCGATGGCATCGAGCATGTCCTCTTCGTTCTTCTTCTCGTACTTCTTGCCGCTGGGTGCCGTCAATGGATTGATGTAGCGGTAACCGAACAGACCGGTCGGGATGGCACCCGCCGAAGCGTCCTTGAACGCTTCCTCTTCCTGGAAGCCGCCCGCGAACGAAAGCTCCGTCACATAGCCGCGCTGCACCATCTCGCGCAGCCACGCTACTGCAGCCACGTTCTCCGGCGTGTTCAGCTTCAGCTTGCCATTGCCGTCGTCATAGCCGCCGCCGAATGAGACGATGGCCTGGAACACGGCACGATTGGCGCCGTCGCCGTTAAAAGCAGTCGAGCCGAAGAAGGTCATGGCGTACTTGCCTTCCTTCTTGAGCCGCTCGCCTTCCTGCAGCCACTCATCCGTGGTCTTGGGGAAGCCGTTGGGATAACGATCCTTCCAGACGAAGACCTGCGAGGGCCGGTTCGCCATCGGGATGCAGACCAGCTTACCGTCGGGGGTGGTACAGATCTTCAGCGCGCTGGGGTCCATTTCGGCGTACCACTTCTGGGCCTTGGCCCACTCCGTCAGGTCCTGCACCGCGCCGTTCTTGTAGAAGTTGTTGACCTCGGTGCCGCCGGCCTCAATCAGGTCGGGCACTTCGGCTTTGGCCTGCACCGCGGCAACCAGTTTGGCTGTCAGGCGGTCCCAGGGGGTGAACTGGTTCTCCCAGACGTATTTGCCCTCGAACTCTTTGTTGAAGATGGGGATGGTCTTGCGCAGGTATTCGTTGCCCACGCGCTCGTCGCTCTTGGGGTCTACGTTGTTCTGGTCGTACTGGAACCAAGTGACGATCTTCTTGGGCGGCACCGGGGTGGCTGCCTGTACCACCACGGTCTTTTCCACCACCTTCTCCACCGGTTTTTCGACGACCTTCTCGACCACTTTCTCCTGTGTGACGACCTGCGTCACCACTTTTTCGACGACTTGTGGCGTCGGTGCCGCGCATGCGCCGAGCACCAGGGCGATGATCGTCAGCAGGGCGACCAACGTGAAGCGAGCCTTCATGGGTTACTCTCCTTCCGAATGGGCTGATAAGAGTCGGAGACAATCTGTTGTGAGATGGAGATGTTGGCTGGGAATGCGCCGATGGATCACCTCCTTTCACCACTGGCGACGGCATCTCACAACACCGGCGGCGCGACGCAGCAGATGACCTGTACTTCCCCATCGTCCAGCGCCGAGAATTCCTGTAAAGCCAGACCTTTATAGGTGATGCTGTCACCCGGGCCCAACTCATAGGTTTGATCCGCGATGGTGATGGAGAGCCGTCCCCGCAACACATACATCAGCTCGTCGGTCGGTTTGGACAACCGCTCGGCGACCCGGCGGCCACCTGGCTGCACGGTGATGAGGACGGCCATGAGCTGGCCGCCCAGATTACGCGATAACAGCTCGTAGCAGATTTCAGCGTCGCAAATGCTCAACTTCGGCCGTTCGCCGGCTCGAATGATCGGATCGGGCCGGTGCGCCTCGTTGAGGAAGGCAAACATAGGCAATTCCAACGCAGTGGCGATGCGTTGAAGCGAGTCCAAGGACAACGAACACTGATTGTTCTCAACCTGGCTGAGAAAGCTCGCTGTCAGATTGGTGCGCGCGCCGAGCTGGCGGAGAGTGTAGCCGAGCTCCTTGCGTCGTTGGCGGATCTGTTCGCCGATCATGGCAATGCCCCTGAGTGGGTTACGACACTGTAGGATGGAAGGTGGATAGAAAGAGTCTAGCAGAGTTCAGTCCTTTTGTCAAATCTGTCAAGTGGAACTTAACAACGGCGCGTCTCCGGCGCAGCGTGTTGTCGCCGGCGCTGCAGTTCCGGCCGTGCCGGTCTGATTTTTGACATGCCACGCCCCACATGCTAAAATAATCCAGGCTTGTCGGTGAGCCGCCGCTCCACCTGGTCTGTCCGGGCGGAGAGGAACTTCCCGACTCCCACCTCGTCGGCACGAGGAAGGCCGCCTCACGAAACGACAAGTGAGGGCGTCCGGGTTGCGCCGGGCGACTACAACCGCAACAGAGAGCAGACCCGCCGTGGGAAGCTAAGGAATCGCACGGTGAGGGGTGAAACGGTGGGGTAAGAGCCCACCAGCGGCGGCAGCAATGTCGCCGGCTGGGCGAGCGTGCGGCCGGGAGCAAGGTGAGTGGGCCGGGCCTTAAGCAGCGCCGCTGGCGCGGGCCGAGGTTCGGTCTCATCGCAGCCATGGCGGTGATGGCAGGTCACGCCTGCCAGGCCAGGCATGGCCGACCGTCGGCGGTTCCGTCCAGCCGCAGTCTGGAAGACGGGATGCGTCGGCGGCCGAGACAGATGGCGGCAGCCCCGATCCGGGGGCGACAGAATCGGGAGTATGATCCGACAGGCGAGTCGGCAAGTCCGGGAGAGCAACAGGCTGAACGTCTTGTAGTCCTGCAGGCTGGGCATCAGGGGCTGGCTGCCGGAGGCCGGAATGGACTATGGGACTCAGCGACTCTTCGACAATGATGCCGACGTGGCGGAATGGCAGACGCTGCAGACTTAGGATCTGTTGCCGCAAGGCGTGGGGGTTCAAATCCCCCCGTCGGCATGATCGTGCGGGCCCGTAGCCGAGCGGGAAGGCGCCTCCCTTGCACGGAGGAGATCACCGGTTCGAATCCGGTCGGGTCCACCTGGTGTGAGGCGAACGGTCGGTTTTTGACAGCCGCGCCGAAATGAGTATAATAGCTCTTGCACTTGACAAATAGAGAGCTTGCGGGTGTAGTTCAGTGGTAGAACGTCTCCTTGCCAAGGAGAAGGCCGTGGGTTCGAATCCCATCGCCCGCTCTGATGCCAGGCTGGAAGCCGAAGCTGCTGTGCGGTGGCTGATGGCTTCCAGTTTTGGTTTTCGGGCCGAGGTAGCTCAGTTGGTAGAGCACGCGACTGAAAATTGCGGTGTCCCCAGTTCAAGTCTGGGCCTCGGCACTCGGCTTGTCCGGGCGTTCGGGGGTCGTTCAACGGCAGGACCGGAGCCTTTGGAGCTCCTTATCGGGGTTCGAATCCCTGCCCCCGAGTGAGTCTGGGGCCGCAGATGACCGACCGTCATTTGTTCGGGCGACTTCCCAAGCGCATCAGTCTATATGGTGGCCATAGCTCAATCGGCAGAGCATCTGGTTGTGGCCCAGAAGGTTGCGGGTTCAAGCCCCACTGGCCACCCCTTTTCTTACAGGCGCGTGCCCGGCTTCCGTTCGGTCTGAGGCCGGGCGTCGTTTTTTAAGCGGTGGAGACCCCGTGGGTTTCCGGTAACGGTGATGGTGCAGCGTGTCCTGGTCTTGAACGCCACGTATGAGCCGCTCAGCATCATCTCGGTCCGGCGGGCATTGGTGCTCCTGCTCAAGGAGAAGGCCGAGCTGATCGAGTGCGCTGAGGAGCGGCTTCATGCCGCGCGCACTTCGATGCCCGTGCCTCTGGTGATTCGCCTGGTCTATTATGTGCGCATCCCGCGGCAGGTGACCATGGCGCCGACGCGACGTTCGGTCTTGCTGCGCGACAATCATACCTGCCAGTACTGCGGCGCATTGGGCCCGCATGCCGCCCTCACCCTCGATCATCTGCTGCCGCGCAGCCGGGGCGGCGAAACGACCTGGGAGAACGTCGTCACTGCCTGCCGTGCCTGCAACATGCGCAAAGGCGACCGCACCCCTGAGGAAGCCGGTATGATGTTGCGGCGCAAGCCCGGCCGGCCGCATTATCTGGCCTTCCTGCTCTTGAGCGAGGCGAGAGATCGTCACGCGTGGGACAAGTATGTCTTCTCCGGTGCCGAGGCATAGCCGGCGTGGGAGAAGCTGGGTTGCAAAGGCAAGAGGGGGGACGGGCTGTGACCCGTCCCCCCTCTTGTTGGGCGCTGTAGCACTACCGATCCCACCGAGGTGATGCTACAGCGCCACGTTTGGTACTACGTTGGTCCATTCGCATCACCTCCTCGGCATTAGGATAGCGAAGGAAGCTGCTCTTGCGAGCAAAAACATTATCGCCTAGATCGTCCGGCCTGTCAAATCGGGCCAACCGTCAAAAAGGAGCCACAGTGCACATGCGCGATCCGGTGCTCTATCCACTCACTTTCACGCCCGTCCTGCGCGATTACATGTGGGGTGGCCGGCGCCTCGCGACCCTGTTCGGCCGCCGTCTGCCGGCCGGCATCGTGGCCGAGAGCTGGGAGATCTCCGGCCATCCGCACGGCTCCACGGTCGCCGACGTCGGTTACTGGCAGGGCCGGCCGCTCTCGGCGATCCAGGAGGCTCTGGGCGAGCGGTTGGTGGGCACGGCTGGTCGCTGGGCGCTGACGCGCGAGCGCTTCCCGCTGCTCGTGAAGCTGCTCGACGCGCAGCAGAATCTCTCCGTCCAGGTGCATCCCGACGACGCGTATGCACTGGAGCACGAACATGGCGAGCTGGGCAAGACCGAGATGTGGTACGTGCTGCACGCCGATCCCGGCACCGAGCTGATCCGCGGCCTGCAGCCGGGCGTGGATCGCGAGACGTTTCGCCGCGCGGCCGAGACGGGCGCGCTGGAGCCGCTCCTGCGCCGTGAGCCCGTGCGCCCTGGCCAGGTCTTCGCCGTGCCAGCCGGCACCGTGCATGCCCTCTGCGCGGGCGCCGTCGTCGCCGAGATCCAGCAGAACTCCGACACCACCTATCGCATCTACGATTGGGGACGGGTCGGGCCGGACGGCCGGCCGCGCGCGCTGCATCTGGCGAAGGCGCTCGACGTGATTGACTTTTCCGGCGCTATCGGCCAGGATGCCCCGCGCGTGCTCCAGGAAGGCCCGGACATCCGCCGCGTGGAGGTGGTGCGCAACCGCTACTTCGTCGTAGAAGAGGTGACGTGTGCGGCCGGTGCGAGCTATGCGTCCGCATGCACCGGCGCCACGCTGGAGATCTGGGGATGCGTGGCCGGCGAGGCGACCATCGAGTGGGACGGCTCGCCGGTCCCACTGCCTGCGATCCGCTTTGCGCTGATCCCGGCGGCACTGGGCGCGTTTCGTGTTACGGCCATCACGCCGTGCACGTGTCTGCGCGCGACTCTGCCGTCGGCCTGATCGCCTGGGCGACGACGAACGCGGCGGCGATGCCGGCATCGTGCGACAGGCTGATTGCCCAGTGCTGCAGGCCGCGCCTCTGCGCCAGCTCGGCGGCCGGGCCGTGCAGGTGCACGTGCGGGCAGCCGTTTTCATCGCGCACGATTTCGACATCGCGATAGCCGATCGGGCCGAAGCCGACGCCCAGTGCCTTCACGACCGCTTCTTTGGCCGCCCAGCGCGCGGCCAGCGAGTTGACGCGTGTCTCCCCGGTGCCCCGGCTGCATTCCGCCTGCTCGCGCTCGGTAAAGACGCGGCGCACGAAACGCTCGCCGTACCCGGCGACGAGCGCGGCGATGCGTGACACAGCGACCAGATCCACCCCCACGGCCAGGTCGGTGTCGTCCAGATGCAACTCGCGGATCACGCGCTCGTCCATGTCGCCCCGCTTGTGCGACGACTTCAGCCCGGCCCGGCCACGGCCAGCGCGTATTTGCCGGTCGTCAGGTACTTCTGCGCCGCGGCCTGCACGTCATCCGCCGTCAGGCTGTTGATGATCTCCACGTAACGCTGCACGTAATCCAGCCCCAATGCGTTCCACTCGATGTCCACCAGGAGGGTGGCCACACCGTCGTTGGTCTCCATCTGCAGCGGCAGCGAGCCGGTCAGGTAACGCTTGCAGTCGTCGAGCTCCTCTGCGGGCACGCGTTCATCGGCCAGGCGTCGGACTTCCTCCAGGATGGCGGCGATGGCGCGGTCCACGTTGGCCGGGTTCACGCCAGCGATAGCCAGCCACATGCCGACCTGCTTGTTGGTCGCGAGCTGGCTGTAGGCGTAATAGGCCATTCCCTGCCGTTCGCGCACGTTGGCGCCCAGCCGGCCCATCATGCCGAAGACGCCGAGCACGGTGTTGGCAAGCCTGGCCCGGTCGAAATCGGGATGCAGCCGCGGCATGGCCGGCCAGCCGATGATCAGGTCTGATTGGCTTTTGTCCGGCATGAGCACACGGCGCTCGCGGACGCCGTCCAGTGCGGGCACGGCCGGTAGCTCTGGCCGGGGTGGGCGGTCGCCGGTCCAGTCGCCGAACGCGGCCGCGACCTTCGCCACGGCCTCCTCGGCCGGGATGGCGCCGACGACCGCAATCACCATGCCCTGCGGCCGATAAAATGTCTCGTAGAACTGCACCAGGTCGTCGCGGCGGATGGCCGCATTGGTCTGCCGCGTGCCCAGCAGGTTGCGGCCGAGCGGATGTGTGCCGAACAGCAGTTCGCGCAGGGTCAGGCTGGCCATCTGGCGCGTGTCGTTTTCGCGCTCGGCGATGGCGGTCATGCGCAGCCCGCGCACCTTTTCGACGTGATCGGCCGGAAAGATCGGGTTGCGCAGTTCGTCGGCCAGCACATCGAGCATCAGGTCTATGTCTTCGGCCAGTGATTTGGTGGAGAAGCTGGTCGTGTGGCGGTCGGCTGCGAAGCCGATGGAGGCACCGACCGCCTCCACCGTTTCGTTGATCTCGGCGAAGGAGCGCCGCCGCGTGCCGCGGCTGAGCATGCTGGCGGTGTAGGAAGTCAGGCCGGTGAGATGCTCCGGCTCATCGAGGTTGCCCACCAGCAGGTAGCCCTCGATGACCACAGAGGGCGCGCTCCAGTTCTCGCGCGCCAGCACGGTGATGCCGTTGGGCAGCGTGCGTCGCAGGATGTCGTGGGGGCCGGGCAGGGCGGGTTGCGCGGTCTGCGACGCGGCGCCCCGCCACCCTCTCGCTGCTCGTTCGGTCATGTTGGACGCGGACTGTCGCAGGTCATGCATCTTCTGCCTCCTCGCCGGTCTGTGCGGTCGGGCCATTGCCGTTCGGCACGTACCAGCCGACTGTGCGCAGCCTGGGCTGCAGCCTGGCGCGCGCGACGCGCAAGACATCCTCTGCGGTCACGGCGGCCAGCCGATCCAGGAAGCTTTCGAACCAGCCTACGTCGGCGATGACCTCGCTGAAGCCGAGCCAGTAGCCCTGGTCGGTCACGCTTTCGCTGGAGTAGGCGAACTGGGCGCGTGTTTGTTTGATGGCTTTGGCCAGCTCCTGTTCGCTCACCGGTTCGGCCATCACGCGTTCGATCTCGGCCAGCAGGGCGGCCTCCACTTCCTGCAGGGTGCGGCCGGCGCGTACGGTGGCCGAGAAGCTGAACAGATAGGGGTCAATGGTCGAGCTGAGGGTAGAGTCGGCATCGGCGGCCAGTTCGGTCTCGACCAATGCCTTGTAGAGCCGCGAGCTGCGGTTGCTGGTGCCGCCGCCCCACAGCGACATGCCCTTGGCGCCGCCCAGGATGGTGTCGAGCACGACCATGGCATGGTAGTCGGGATCGGTGGCAGCCGGCGCCCGGTACGCGATCTCCAGATAGGCGGTGGTGCCCGGCCCCTCGACGATCACCCGGCGTTCCCCGCGCTGGGGCGGCTCCTGTGCGGTGAAGGGCGGCAGAGTTGGCCCGGCCGGGATGCGGCCGAACAGTTCGTTGATACGGCCGAGCATGGCGTTGGGGTCGAAAGCGCCCGCCACCGCCACGATCGCGTTGTTGGGCGCATAGTACGTGCGGTAGTGCGCGTAGAGCTGATCGCGCGTCAGCGTCTCCAGGTCGCACTGCCAGCCGATGACCGAGTGATGGTAGGGATGCGCCTGGAACGCGGCCGCCTGAAGCGCCTCGCCGAGCAGAAAACTGGGGTTGTTTTCGCTGCCCTGGCGCTCTGAGATGATCACCGTGCGCTCCAGCTCGGTTTCGGCCGGGTCGAAGGTGGCGTTGGCCATGCGATCGGCCTCGACGCGCAGCGCCAGGTCAATCCGGTCCGAGGGCAGGGTCTCGAAGTAGGTGGTGAAGTCGAGCCACGTCATGCCGTTGAAGATGCCTCCTTCACGCGCAATGGCGCGGTCGAACTCGCCCTGCGGATAGGTCGGCGTGCCCTTGAAGAGCATGTGCTCGACCCAGTGCGAGATGCCGGTGATGCCGGCGTGTTCGTTGCGGCTGCCCACGCGATACCACACCCAGAAACTGGCGACCGGCGCATGGTGCATCTCGCGCAGCACGACCGTCAGGCCGTTGTCCAGGATGGTCTTGCGGATTGGATTGAGTTGCGTCACTTGGGACTCCGTGAAACGTGAGAACGTGCAACGTGCCAACGTGCAACGTGCCAACGTGCAACGTGAAACATGACAACGTTAGACATCATATCCTCTGCCCATGCCGCGATACAGGAAGCCGGCTTCGCGCATGGTATCCGGGTCGTAGACGTTGCGGCCGTCAATGAAGACGGGGGTCTTCATCAGGCTGCGGATGCGTGCCAGGTCGAGGTGCTTGAATTCGTTCCATTCGGTCACCAGGACCAGGGCGTCGCATCCGTCGGCGAGGTCGTAGGGGTTCTTGGCCAGCGGCAGCTCGGGGATCGTGCGCCGGGCGGTCTCGTGCGCTACCGGGTCGTAGCCGATCACCGTGGCGCCCTCGCGCAGCAGCATGTGGGCGATTTCGACGCTGGGCGCGTCGCGCATGTCGTCGGTGTTGGGCTTGAAAGCCAGGCCAAGCAGGCCGATCTTGCGGCCACGCAGCGAGCCGAGCAACTGGCGCAGCTTGTGGATCACCTGGCGGCGCTGATCGCGGTTGATCTCCATGACCGCGCGCAAGAGGGCCGGATGGGCGCCGTGGAGCAGGCCCATGTATTCCAAAGCCTTGACGTCCTTCGGGAAGCAACTGCCCCCGAAGCCGACCCCCGCATCCAGAAAGGCGCGGCCGATCCGCTTGTCGTAGCCCATGCCGGCCGCTACCTCTTTCACGTCCGCACCGAGCCTCTCGCAGATGTTCGCGATCTCGTTGATGAACGAGATACGGGTGGCCAGGAACGCGTTGGATGCGTATTTGATCATCTCGGCCGTGCGCAGATCGGTGACCATGATCGGCGCGCGCAGCGGCAGGTGGAGCTGTGCCACCTTTTCGGCCGCCTCGCGGTCCAGCGAGCCGAGCACCACCCGGTCGGGCGCCATGAAGTCGGCCAGCGCCGAGCCTTCGCGCAGGAATTCGGGACAGGACACCACCGCGAACTCGATCGGTGTCGGCTGGTGTTTGCGGATGATGTCGGCCACCCAGTCGCCCGTGCCCACGGGCACCGTGCTCTTGTTGATGATGATCAGCGGATGGTCCATCGTCTGGGCGATGGATTCGGCCGCCATGCGCACGTACTGCAGGTCGGCCTCGCCGTCCACGCCGGAAGGCGTGCCGACCGCGATGAAGACGAACTCGGCATCGCGCAGCCCCTCGGCGTAGGAGGTGGTGAAAGAGAGCCGGCCGGCCGCGACGTTGCGCTGGATCACCTCCTGCAGGCCCGGCTCGTAGATGGGGACGCCGCCGCTGCGCAATATCTCGATCTTGCGCTCATCTATGTCAATGCAGATGACTTTGTTGCCCAGGTCGGCGAAACAAGTGCCGGTCACCAGGCCGACATAGCCGGTGCCGATCACTGCGATATGTTTCATCATGACCTCCTCGTTGGTGCGGTGCGCGCCGGGTTCACCGTCTTCCGACACCTGCTGGCGAGCGGGTGCGCGTCGGGGGCGTTACTCGGCCGCGGCGCTCGCCGCGTCCCGCCAGCGAATGCCGGCCCGCAACATGTAGAAGCCGCCCAGGGCCGTGATCGGGAACCATAGCGCCACGTGCAACACGATGGTATAGCCGAAGGCCAGGCTGTACGGCACATCGAGCGCTTCGAGCACGCGCGCGCCCACCTCGAACGTGCCGATGTAGCCGGGCGCCGACGGCAGGGTGGTCGTCAGGTTCACCACGCCGTTCATCAACATCAGGCCGATGAAGGGCACGGCGAACGCGAACGCATGCATCACGAACCAGTATTTGACCGTCTCCAGCAGCCAGATGACGATCGAAGTGACGAAAACCATCAGCACATCGCGGCCGCTGCGCAGGAAGGAGAGGCCGGCCATGAAGCGCTGGTAGAAGCCTGCCACTGGCCGGCGCACGCGGGCCGGCAGGAAGCGCTCGGCGAAAAAATGGTAGAGGATGTCGGCGCGACGGGGATTCATGGCCGCCGCCAGGAAGATCACCAGCGCGCCGAAGAAGAGGACGCTGGCGCCCACGACTACCCCGCGGTAGATAGGCGGGATATGTTCCGGCCCGACGAACGGCAGCGCCAGGAACACGAACAGCAGCATGACGAGGCCGTCGAAGACGCGCTCGATGATGATGGGCGCGAGGGAGGTGCTGATCGGCACCCCGGCAGCGCGGCGCAACACGTAGGCGCGGAGCAGCTCGCCCAGGCGGGCCGGGAAGACGTTGTTGCCGAAATAGCCGATGCAGACGATGGGGAATAAGCGGCGGATCGCCAGCGTCTGCACCGGCCGCAGGAGGTAGTGCCAGCGCCAGGTGCGCGCCCAAACCGCCAGGAAATAAACGGCGACCCCCGGCACGATCCACCCGTAGTTGGCGCCGCGTAGATAGGCCCACACCTCCTGCACATGCAATCCCTGCACTGCGAGCCACAGAAACAGCAGGCTGATCCCGATTCCGAGCAGTAATTGCCAGCGTCGCTTCAAACAGTGCCTCCCTGGAAGCATGTAGAGACGTGGCGCGCCACGCCTCTACATGCGCCTCATGCCTGCGTCTGTTCCGTACCGCTCGAGCTCAGCATCACGCCGAGCACCCGTTCCAAAGCCATCGTATGACTGCACACCCCACGCTGTTCGAAGAAATCGCACCCGCAATGCCAGTGGCCGTTATCGTAAGTGACCGTGTATGCTTGATGTTTGCCGCTGAATTCGACCGTGAAGCTTTTGAAACTGATTCGTTCCGGCTCCTGCGCGTATTCGCGCGCTTTGCTGATCTTGGCGATCATTGCCGAATCCATACGTTGCCCTCCTGGTGAAAGAATAGGAATCCCGCCCCGATATGTACCACAGGTTACCGTGTTATCTCGCCGGAGCGCTGCGGGCATCCGCGCCGGCGAGCAGATAGATGCGCCGCTCCTGAACCTGCTGCATGGAATTGACCAGCCCGACACTGCCCTGTCGCGTCCACAGCTCGCGCGAGGCGTCGGCGAGCTGGGCGCTGAGGGTCTGTTCTGCCGCGGGGTCCGGAAAGAGGCCGAGCCGAATCGCCAGCAGGCCCCCGCGCAGCAACTCCACGCGCGCCTGGCTGGCATCGGCCGGCGTCAGCGTATCGAGCTGTCGGCCATAACCGTTGATCAGGTCGGCATAGGCGTTCGCCAGCTCCTGGCGCAGCATCTCGACGTCGGCCGCCCACGCTGCGACCAGGTCTACGCCGTATCCCGCCTGCGCCACGCGATACTTGATGCTGAGCCAGGCGATCTGGTCATGGAGCAGCGCCAGACGATCGGCGGCCGACAGGTCGGCTGCCGAACGATAGAATTCGGCGCGTGCATCGTCTTCGGCCAGCAGCGCCTGGCCCAATGCTTCGGCCAGGGCTTTGCGGTCGCTGGGATTGGATGCGAGCCAGCGCGCGGCCACCTGCGCGGCGGCTTGTTGGCGCGCGGCGATGGCCGCGACCACTGGCTCAGGCAGGGTGACCGTGCCGCGCAGGCCGGGGAGCAGCGCTTGCGTCGGTTCGAGGGCTATGCCGGGCCCGGCGCTGGCCGCATCCAGATCGCGATACACTGCGTCGGCCAGGTTCTGGTCGCCCAGGTTGCGGTATGCTGTTGCGACGCGTTCCAGGAGCGAACGACGTTGCGCGGGCAGGAGAAACGGGCTGTAGCGTGCAATGCTTTCGGCCTGCGCCAGGGCCAGGCGCGCCGGAGACGGTTCCTGCAGCGCCGCGAGCCGGGGCGCTGCCTGCAGCGAGATCTCCGCGCGCGTCATGTCTCCCAACGCCGGGCTGAGTGCGGCGATATCGAGCGCGGCCTGTACGGCGAGGACGGCCCGTTCCGGTTCCGTTTTCTGATAGCGGTCGGCCAGCAGCAACCAGTGGCCGCTGCGCAGGCTATCCGGCAGCAAAACGCTGGCCGCCAGCGTCGCATAGGCCGTTTCCGTTTCACCGGCCTCGAGCGCGGCCCGGATCACGCGGTCGTCCCCTTCGCCGGCCAGGGTGAGCGCAGCCAGGTCGGCCGCGATGGCCTGCGGCCGCATCGCACCGAGCGGGCTGCTCCAGGCCACCGATCGGGCCGGTTGGCGTGAGAGGTAGAAATAGGCGGCGAGTAGCCCCACTCCGACCAGGGTCAACACCACTACGCCGCCGATCAGCGCCGCCAGCACCCAGTTCGATCTGCGGAGCCGCTTCATGCTCTCACCATGTAATTCGAGGTTCCTTTCCGTGCTCAGAGAAAGAGACGTTTACAGTATACCACACGGTTCCGTAGTTGACACAAACGCGGCCTGCAGCGATAATCCACACGTGATGCGACTGTGCTGCATCGTCCCATTCGCCTCATCGCCAGGGGGTTACCATGAAAAAAGTGCTCATCACCGGCGCTTACGGCCTGGTGGGGAACGTGGCCTATCGCCGGCTGGCTTCGGCTCCTGACCTCTACGATGTCTACGGCCTGGTGCGTCGCCGCGCCGCCTCGGCGCGATTGCCGGCGACCGACCTGCGGCCTATCCCTGACGATCATCTGCGCGTGGCCGACCTCACCGATTTTGCGGCGGTGCGCCGGGCTGTGGCCGGTATGGATGTGGTGGTGCATCTGGCGGCCACGCCCGACCCTCATGGCTCCTGGGAAGATATTCACGCTAACAACATCGTGGGCAGTTACCATGTGTTCGAGGCGTGTCGGCTGGAGCAGGTTCGCCGTGTGATCTATGCCAGCACGATCATGGTGATCTTCGGCTACGACAGCGACGAGCCGTACCGTTCGCTGCTGGCCGGCCGATTCGATGCGGTTTCGTTGCCCGATCTGCGGCCGATCCGCCATGATCAGCCGCCCCGGCCGCGCGATCTGTATGCGTCCAGCAAGGTGTGGGGCGAGGCGCTGGCGCATATGTACGCGCACACCCACGGCCTCTCATGCCTGGCGCTGCGCATCGGTTGGGTGGTGGCGTCCGATCGCGTGCCGGCACGCTGGGGCGAGTCGGTCTATTGCAGCCAGCGCGATATTGCTCAGGTCATCGAACGCTGCATCGGCGCGCCGGATAGCCTGCGTTTCGGCATCTTCTTCGGCCTGTCGGACAATCGTTACAATCTGGCCGACATCTCCCACACGCGGGAGGTGTTGGGCTATGCGCCGCAGGATGGATATCGGTAGCCGGCGGGGCCGCAGAGGGAACCCGGGGCGAGGAGACCCCGCCCCTGCATGAGCGGGACAGGACGCATTCACGGAGGCAATTACTCCGTTATGGACTTTGCTCGTTGCTATTGGACCCCTCTCATCCCTTGCCCCGCTTTTCCCTGCCAGGGGACAGCGGGGGGGCACTCTCTCAGGGCGTAGTTCGGGCGGCAAAGCCGCCCGCCTGTCAACCCCTTCCAGCTCCTGACGGAGGTCAGGCGAGGGAGGGGACAGGGGAAGGGGTGAGGCTGAACAGATACTCATGGAGAATCATATGGCCCATAAATCGTGGCGTGGTAGTTTTGCCATTCCGATGACGCCGTTCGACGAGCGCGATCGCATTGATGAGGCGGTGCTGGCGGCCGAGATCGAGTTTTGCGTGCAGTCGGCTGTCGGCGGCATCGTCACGCCGGTGATGGTGAGCGAATTTCAGGCGTTGTCCGAGGAGGAACGGCGGCTGATGATCCGCATTCCGGTCGAGGTCGCTGCCAGGCGTGTGCCGGTCGTCGCCAACTGCGCAGCGGTGAACGCGCCGCTGGCGGTCAGCTACGCGGTCTATGCGGAGCAGATCGGCGCGGACGCGGTGATCGCCATGCCGCCCTATGGCCTGGCACCCGATTTCGACACGATTTACGCCTACTACAAGGCGATCTCCGATGCAGTCACGATCCCGATCTGGATTCAGAATGCCGGGCTGGTGCCTCTTTCGCTCGATCAGGTCGTGCGCCTGTGCACCGAGATCGAGCGGGTGAGCTGGGTGAAGGAAGAGGTGGTGCCCGGTCCGCAACGGATCGGCCAGTTGATAGATCGCAAATGTCCGGCGATCCACGGGGTGATGGGTGGGTATGGGGGCCGCTACATGATCACCGAGTGGGCGCGCGGCGCGGCCGGTGTGATCCACGCCTGCCAGTTCTGCGATGTGGTCCAGCGGGTATGGGAGCTGCTGGATGCCGGCCAGGAGGATGCCGGCCGTGATCTTTTCGAGCATCTCCTGCCGGCCCTGACGCTGGAGGGGCTGATGGGCATGGCCTTCGCGAAGGAGATCATGGTGCGCCGCGGTATTTTCAGGAATCATCGGATGCGTAGCCAGGCGCGTCCGCTCGATGCGCATGATCTGCGCGAGATTGATCGGGTCTGGGAACGGATCCAACCTTATCTGATCTGGGGCAGATGATTGGAGGGAATGTGAGCAAGACGTTTCGCGTGCGTGCTGTTCATTGCGACTACCGCGCCAGCGACGAGGAGATCTATCGGGCGTTGCGGCGGGCGACCGATCCGCTGGAGCGGGCCTGGGAGAAATTGGGCCGGGCCAGACGCATCGGCATCAAGTTCAATCATCACTGGTCGCCGGGCCGCCTGGTGATGTATCAGGGCCAACGCCAGCAGTTGGTCAGCGATGGTGTGGCGCGCGCCACGTTGCGTTTGTTGCGCGAGCGCACATCGGCCGAGCTCTTCGTCGTAGATGTCGGCGTGGAGCGGCCACTACCCGGCGAGTCGCCGGAATCGCTCGTGCAGCTGATGCCTGTGCTACGGGAGTTCGACGTGCCGTTCATTGACGGCCATACGGAGCCGGTGGTTTGGGTGGAGACGCCCGGCGGCGGCCAGATGTTTCGCCGCTATCCGGTGCCGGCCTGTACCGTCGAGGCCGATGCGATGGTCTCGGTGCAGAAGTTGAAGAATCACCTGTTCGCCGGTGTCACGCTGTGCCTGAAGAACCTGTTCGGCTTGATGCCGATCCAGCCGCACGGCCGGCCGCGCGCCTACTACCATCACCTGGTGCGCATGCCCTATGTGTTTGCCGACCTGGGTCGCATCTTCGATCCGGCGCTGAATGTCCTGGACGGGCTGGTGTGCCAGGCTGGCGAGGAGTGGGGCAAGGGTGAGCATCCGCGCATCTGTAACACGTTGATCGCCGGCGACCAGGTGGTCGCCACCGACGCCTGCGCGGCCCATCTGATGGGCCACGATCCTCAGGCCGACTGGCTCACGCCGCCGTTTCATCGCGATCGCAACACGTTGCTGGTGGCTGCCCAGGGCGGTTTCGGCACGGTGGACCTGGAGCAGATTGATTTTCAGTCCGAGGTGCAGGCCCCGGTCGGCCATTTCTTCGCCAAAATGGTGGATCCACAGGAGACGGTCGTCAGCTGGCGGCGCACCATGGCCGAGCAGGCGCTCTATTACCTGGCACACCGAGATGAGATCATCGCGCGGTATGCCGGTCGCTACATCCTCCTCCAGTCCGGCCGGGTGGCCTGGGCCAGCGAGACGGGCCATATCACGGCCAGTCGTCGTGAGCTGGCAGGGATGTTCCCGGATCAGGCACTATGGCTGAAGTATGTGGATCCCACCGAGGCCGAGGGGGAACATTACGAGGTGTACGAGGAGACGTTGCGGGCGATGGCGTGAGGCGTCAGAGGCCGTGTGGCGTGGCATTCGATGTTTCACGCTTCGCATTTCACGTCTGACGCATGACGTCTGACGTTTCATGGAGCCACCTTGCCATGAATACAACCCTGACCGCAATTCCGGGCATTCGGGTGGGTCATGCCACCGATCGCCAGGTGATGACCGGCTGTACGGTGGTCCTGTGCGATGGTCTGGCCGGCACGGGAGCGGTGGCCGGGGTAGATCAACGCGGAGGTGCGCCCGGCACGCGTGAGACCGACCTGCTGCGGCCGATGCATCTGGTGCAGGAGGTGCACGCGATCCTGCTGACGGGTGGCAGCGCGTTCGGCCTGGCAGCGGCCGACGGCGTCATGCGCTACCTGCGGGAGCGGGGAGTTGGCTTTCCGGCCGGCGTGGCGCGCGTGCCGATCGTGCCGGCCGCTGTGCTGTTCGATCTGGGGCTGGGCGCGGCCGACGCTTTCCCCGATGCGGCCATGGGCTACGCGGCCTGTCTGGCCGCCTCGGATGCGCCGGTCGCCGAGGGCAATGTCGGCGCGGGCACGGGATGCAGTGTGGGCAAGGCGCTGGGCATGGCGTGCGCTACGAAGGCGGGCATCGGCAGCGTGTGCATCACGGTGGGGGCGACCGCGGCGGGGTCCGGGGCGACCGCGGCGGGGTTCGGGGCGACCGCGGCGGGGTCCGGGGCGACCACAGAGGGGTCGCCCCTACGGGTGGCCGCGCTGATGGCGGTGAACGCGTTCGGCGACGTGGTGGACGAGGCGGGCCACGTGATTGCCGGGCTGCGGCCGCCGCCAGGGGCCGATTTCCACGACACGCTGGGATTCCTGTGTCGTCATGGGTTCGGGGAGCTGCCCTGGCCGGCCGGGGCGACCGTGATCGGCGTCGTGGCCACCAATGCCCGTTTGACCAAAGAACAGGTCAACAAAGTCGCGCAGATGGCTCACGATGGGTTGGCGCGCGCGGTGCGGCCCGCCCACACGATGTTCGACGGCGATACGATCTTCGCCGTGGCGACCGGTGCCGTATCGGCCAGCGCGACGCTGGTCGGCGCGCTGGCTGCCGAGGCTACGGCCGAAGCGATCCGCCGCGGCGCGCGGGTCGCGATCGCATCGGCGTGACTGCCGACGAACCCGAGCGGAGGCAATATGCAATTCCCGTGTTTCATCACCCCCGCGGCCGTCCCCGGCGTCGTAGCCAGAGGATCGCCGGAACGGCGAGAATCACCAGAAACGGAACGATCAGCACTACGAACCAGATCAGCAGATCGGCTACCGTCTGCACGACGGTCGTCAGGGCGCCGGTGGCGCGGTTGAAGGTCTGATCGGGCCGCCAGGCCACCGGCGTAGGCGTGACCGTCGGCGTCGCCGTCGGGGTGACCGTGGGCGTGGGCTGCTGTGGTTCGATGTTCACCAGCAGCGTTGAGAACGCGGCGCGATCTTGCAGATAATTCATCCGCCCCTTCACCTGGTTGATCTGTCCCTCGATCTCGGTCAGCTGCGCGTTCACCTTGAGGGCCTCCTCCACCGTTTGGGCCTGCTTCAAGAACTCGCGGATGCGCGCTGCAGTAGCTTCCAGGTTGGTCAGCCGAGATTGCAAATCCACGTACTCGTCGGTGACATCCCGGCCGGAGGCTGTTTCGCTGAGCACCTTGAGGGCAATCGCGCGCAGTTGGCGCTGGACGACCTCGAACTGATCCACCGGCACGCCAAGCGTGAGCGTGGCGACCTTGACATTGCCGCGTAGCGAGGTCTGCGAGCTGATGATGTAGCCGCCGCTATCCACCGCGATATTGGTGACCTGGTCTATGGCCCGGTCGGTATCGGCCACCAGCAAGTTCATCTCGCCGTTCTTGATGATCTTCCGAACGCCGCCGGCAGAGGAAACACGGCCCGCCCAGGTGTCGGCGGGAGCGGCGACCTGTTCCTGGGGGGGCGCCGGTGGCCTTGTGGGGGCAACAGCGGCGGGTACTTCTTCGACGATCTTCTCGACGACAACCGTCGCAAGCGCCATCGGGGCGGGCGCTTTGGTCGGCTCGACAGCCGCCGGGACGGGCGATAGCAGCGGCTGCGGCCGCGGGCTGCACGCCGTGCCCAGCACGATGAGCATGAGCGACGCCACCCAGAGACAAACCCGATGCGCAGACATGCCGCTCTTCATGGGAGCCTCCTTTCAAAGATACGGCCCTGGCGCCCATCATTCTGGCTTTGCAAGCAACATTATACCGCTGTTGTGCGTCAGGTGTCAACCATTTTTTCAGGGTCTTCATCTGCCCAAGCGACTGCTCCTCGTGCCCATTCCCTTTGTCCGGGCTGGCGAATCGTGTTACAATTTCTTTGTAACTTCGTCTACAGGCAAGCAGGTCGCCGGGACGGGCAGACGGACTGGCCAGGCAAGTTGAATCGCTGCCGGTTGTCATGCAACTCCGGCCTGCCGGCTGTGTTTCACGCGTCGGGGGAGATGGGCCGATGACAGGACGTGTCGCTCTCGCCGCAGCAGTGATGGGTTTCAGCGGGCTGGTGGCTGAGATCCTCCTGCTGCGCGAGCTGCTGATCGTCTTCTCGGGCAACGAGCTGACCATCGGTGTGATCCTGGCAAACTGGCTGATCCTCGAGGCGGTCGGCTGTTTCTTCCCAGGCCGGCTGGTGGATCGGGCCAGGCACAAGCTCGAAGCGTTCGCGCTCATCGCGGTCCTCTTCTCCCTCGCCGTGCCTGCCGCGATCTTCCTGACCCGGACGCTGAAGGGCCTTCTCGGTGCATCGGTCGGGGAAAGCCTGGGGCTGCTGCCGATCTTCTACGCTTCCCTCCTCATCCTGTTGCCGGCGAGCCTGCTCCACGGCGCGCTGTTCACGTTCAGTTGCCGCATCTACGCCATCTGCTCGGGCCAGGAGGCGGCCGCGGCCGGCCGGGTCTACGTCTACGAGACCGTGGGCACCATCCTGGGCGGGATCGCCTGCACCTACTTCCTCGTCACGCACTTG